>SKEB01000063.1_pt1 | contig 145321 bp, 168 predicted proteins | sample 4826561 | NCBI WGS metagenome assembly SKEB01 (sample SAMN11008820, study PRJNA524170) | human gut metagenome | biome: Human fecal sample; material: Feces; isolation source: fecal sample from pouch patient p17 | host: Homo sapiens | place: Israel: Tel-Aviv | collected 2016-03-29 | reverse complement strand
ATATTTTTATAGCAGACTCCAGTTTTTGCTTTACAATAAAAGAAATATTTGCCATTTGAACCTCCTAAAAAAGAATATATTCAAATGGCTTCGCCACACTTTTGTGAAGTTTTGTCAAGCTTTTAGGCAAAAAAAGTAGTGCAAAAAGTAAAAAACTACTTTTCACACTACTAAAATCCTTAACTTAATGACATTGTTTCTAAAAAAACCCCGTCCCCAATTTTTTTACCATCACGTATTCTCAGTCTTTACTGTTTCTCACACCTGTCCCTTTTTAAAATTCACGCTTTTTCATTGCTTTCATTGCGCACACTAGTGAAATGCAAATTAATATAACCGAAACTGCAAAAATCAGTAAAATTACAATTCCATCACTTAATTTTTCAGCTCGACTTATGATTTTCAGTATCGCCCCATTCCGTTCTTTTGATATTTTTATTCCCAGGTACAGTATTAAAAAAATAGCTGCCATTCCGCTTACTGACACAATTCTGCTCTTTTCTATTCCGAACTTTATATACAACGGAATCATATAGCTTATCATAATAATTGATACAAAGCAGGCACCGGCCAGACCTGAATACATATCACTTTGTGATATCGCCAGTCCGCGGATTTTAACGACACCATATGCCATAGCATACATGATCACTCCAGTCGCGGTGCTATTCACCAATGCAAATACATACTTTTCTAATACATATGTGTTTCTACTGATTGGAAGTGTGAACAAATAAGCCATTCCATTTTCATATTCATCATAACTTAGTGTACTAACTGTAAACATAGTACACATGACCGTAATAAATACAACAGCAAATGTAGGGTCTTTATAAATAGCGAGATATAACACTGACATAAGAGCTGCCATTCCCAAAAAGGATTTTTGTCCCAACATGAGTTTGTAATCTTTGATCAACAATCCTTTCATTCTTGCTGCCCCCTTTTCATCATAATGATCACATCATCAATTTTTCCTTTTTCAATGGTGATATCCGGATAGTTTTCCTGATAATACTGCCGTTCATTCGTCAGGCAGCTATAACCATACTCTTCTTTCTTATGCGCCAAAATGTACGCCTTGTCAAGCGCCTCGTACTGGTCTGCCTTCACCTTTAAAAGTCCATACTGATCCAAAAGTTTGTCGGTCTCTTCATGCAAAAGAATCTTTCCTCCATCAATCATATAAATGTCATCACAGATTCCTTCCAGATCTGTGGAAATGTGTGAGCTGATTAAGATAGATCGTCCTGGTGTTTCCATATACTCTCGTAAAATATCTAACATCTCGTCTCTTGCCATAACGTCCAGTCCTGCGGTCGATTCATCCATAAACAACACATCTGCGCCATGTGAAACTGCCGCTGCAATCTGTAATTTACGTTTCATTCCCGTTGAAAATTCCTTGATTTTTTTGTCTAATGGCAACTGATATTTTTTGCACATTTCCAGGAAATCTTCTTTCTGAAACTTATGGTACATACTTTCAAGCATCGGAAGTATATCTTTCACACGTAAATATCCACTGAAACCGGAATCAGCCAGAACAACTCCAATCCGCTCTTTATCCTGCACTGTAAAATCTTCTACATTTTTTCCCAACATCTTTACAACACCTGCATCTGGTCTGATCAGACCTAATGCTGCTTTGAATGCTGTACTTTTTCCTGCACCATTGGCTCCGATCAGTCCGGTAACATAACCTTCCGGTACTTCCATTGTAAGATTCAGTTCAAAATCTTTATAGTGCTTTTTCACACCTTCAAATTTCAACATACTTATCAATCCTCCAAAACAATCTGAAACAACTCCAGTAATTCCTGATCCGTCATTCCACAGCTTTTGCCTTTTCGGATGGCCATCTCCAAATCAGCTTCCACTTCCTTTTTCTTCTCCTCCAGCATCAGCCCCTGATCTGCAAATGCTACGAAACTTCCTTTTCCATGAATCGTAATTACAAATCCTTCTTCTTCCAGAGCATCATATGCTTTTTTCACGGTCAGTGCACTGACCTTAAGTTCTTTAGCTAAAGTACGAACTGATGGGAGCGAGGTATCTGCCTTTAATACACCATGCATGATTTTTTCTTTTATCTGATCTCCAATCTGTTCATAGATTGGCTGCATGGATGAATGGTTTACTATGATATCCATAAAACTCCTCCTTCGTTATAAACAGTATAAAACAGTATATAACAGTTGTCAACTGTTATATACTGTTTTATACTGTTTTCTTCTCATATTAATTTTTCGAAATATTAAAAACTCCTGGCACTGGATATCAATGTCAGGAGTTCTCTTATCTTAGATTATGCAATAATGCATGATGCATGCGGATTACTCTGTGCTTTGCACTCCCACAATCCGCTCTGGCATCATTACATTAATTTTCTGAACAGATTCTTCAGATCTTCAACGCTTGCGTCTTTCGGGTTACCCGGAGCACATGCATCTGCGTGTGCAGACTCAGCTAAGAAGTCAAGATCCTCTTCTTTTAATGCTTCCAGTTTTGTTGGGATTCCAACGTCGATAGAAAGCTGCGAAACAGCGTCTACTGCTGCTTTTCTGTATTCTTCTACAGACATATCGTCAACACCTTTGACACCCATAGCTCTTGCAATCTCTTTGTATTTCTCTCCTGTGCATTCAGCATTATACTCCATAACGATTGGAAGCATCATAGCACATGCAACACCATGTGGTGTGTCATAAACAGCTCCAAGTGTATGAGCCATAGAATGAGCGATTCCAAGACCTACATTTGAGAATCCCATTCCTGCGATATACTGTCCAAGAGCCATTCCCTCACGACCCTCTTTCTCATTTGCAACTGCTCCTCTTAAGGATTTGGAAATAATCTCGATTGCTTTGATATGGAACATATCTGTCATCTCCCATGCAGCCTTTGTTGTATATCCTTCGATTGCATGTGTAAGAGCATCCATACCTGTGGAAGCTGTCAGTCCTTTTGGCATAGAGGACATCATATCTGGGTCTACAACTGCGATGACTGGCATATCATGTGGGTCAACACAGACAAATTTTCTCTTCTTCTCTACATCTGTAATTACATAGTTGATCGTAACCTCTGCTGCTGTACCTGCTGTTGTCGGAACTGCTATGATCGGTACACAAGGTTTCTTAGTTGGCGCAACACCTTCCAGACTTCTTACATCCTCGAATTCCGGATTAGCAATAATGATACCGATTGCTTTTGCTGTATCCATGGAAGATCCTCCACCGATTGCTACAATGTAATCAGCCTCAGCCTTCTTAAATGCTGCAACTCCATTCTGTACATTCTGAATAGTAGGATTGGCTTTGATGTCAGAATAAATCTCATATGCGAGTCCAGCCTCATCTAATACATCTGTTACCTTTTTTGTTACCCCAAATTTAATAAGGTCTGGATCAGAGCATACAAATGCTTTCTTAAATGCTCTTGATTTTGCCTCTGTTGCAATCTCCTTGATTGCTCCTGCTCCGTGATAAGATGTCTCATTCAGCATAATTCTGTTTGCCATTTCAATCTCTCCTTTTCTTACATGACATAATTTGCTTTTATGTTTTTATTTTAACAATGTTATTTAAAAAATGAAAGTTACAAAATTATGAAAATGTAACGTGACCGGATCATAAAAGATCCAGTCTTTCAAACACCCCCGCCAGTTCTTCCGGCATTGCTTTCACGAGATCTGCTGCCAGTTCCTCCGGCGTGCGTTTCACCCTTCCAAACACCCATTGTACAGTCATGTAAATAGAACCCTGGCAATACATTTCTAGCAGGAATTTTAAATCTTCCGACAATGGCTTTCCGGATTTTTCCTGGATCCGGTCTGAATAAAATGCCAGGATCAGTTCAAAATCATGGTCTCTCAGACAGTTCTGATCATCAGATTTAAATGCCATTTTAAAGAAAAGTTTCTCTTTCTGAATATACTGGAATTTTTTCACCAGTCCTTCATAGATGGTCTCGCCTTCTCCCATATGTTCAAATGATTCCAGAAGAATCTTATCAAAATACCAGTTAACCAGGTCATATTTATCCTGAAAATGCCGGTAAAATGTTTGTCTGGTCGTTCCGCACGCATCTACGATTTCCTTTACCGTAATCTTCTCCACCGATGTCGTCTTCATGCAGACTTTCACAGCTTCCGCCAGGCGATATTTCATTTCTTCTGACTTACACTCCTCTTTGCACATGCGAAATCTCCTCTAACTTGGGCATTACCCGAAGCGCCCCTTTTCTTGTTGTTACAATAGATGCTGCTGCATTGGCAAACTCCAGCATCTCTCCAAGTTCCTTTTCATTGTATTCACGCCATCCATGTTCCAGTATGTAATGCAGGATACAACCGCAAAATGCATCTCCTGCCCCAGTCGTCTCTATGGTATCTTCTGTCACAAATGCCGGTCGTTCCACTCGGAACTTGTCTGTATAAGCTCTGCTGCCATTCTTGCCCATAGATAACAGAATCAATGGAATATGATACTTTTCCATCAAAAGCAGAATCCCCGCATCATAGTCTTCCATTCCGGTCAGCCACTGAATCTCATTATCCGATATTTTCAGAACATTACAATGCTGCATTCCATATAAAATCTGTTCTTTCGCTTCGTCCATTGATTTCCAAAGCGGCTCTCTTAAATTTGGATCATACGAAAGGATTGCACCAGACTTTTCTGCAATCTCAATTGCTTTTCTCGTTGCCTTCCGACACACTTCGTCTGTCATAGATAATGAACCAAAATGAAATATTTTGCTGTCTTTAATCAGTGTCTCATCAATATCTGATTCCGAAAGCATCATGTCCGCTCCCGGATTCCGGTAAAATGAAAACTCCCTGTCCCCGTCTTCCAATGTATGTACAAATGCAAGTGTTGTATGTACCTGTGAATCACGCTTCAGTCCTGTTGTATCAATTCCTACTTCTTTAATTGCATAAGTCAACTGATTGCCAAACATATCATCACCGATTTTTCCGATAAATGCTCCTTTATGCCCAAGCTTTGACAGCATAGATAATACATTGCATGGTGCTCCTCCGGGATTTGCCTCCAGAACTGGATTACCTTGTCCGCTAATTCCATTTTCCGTAAAATCAATAAGTAATTCACCAAGCGCCGTCACATCGTAAGTCTTCATACTTCAAAACCTCTGTTCTTTTATTTTCTGTATGCGAATTCAAATCTGACATTCACAGTTTCTATATCATATTGCGAAAAGAGCGGGACAGATTTTCGCGTTTCTGTCCCGCTCCATATGTCTTGACATTATTTTACAAAATTCTTATTTTTCCGTCAACCTCATCTCGCATATGAATCTTGTATTATCTGAAAACAATGTAGAGTCTGTGATTGTTCTTGTGCCTGGCTTTTTCTCAATCCTAGCAGATCTTGCAGATCCAGCCCTCTGGTGCTTCAATGTGACCCATCTGGATTCCTGTCAATGTCTCATACAGTTTCTTTGTAACTGGTCCCATCTCTTCCATTCCACTTGGGAAGCAGATTTCTTTGCCATGATCTACAATCTTGCCAACTGGTGAAATAACTGCTGCTGTTCCACAAAGTCCACACTCTGCAAAATCTTTTACTTCATCAAGGTATACTTCTCTTTCTTCTACTTCCAGTCCAAGATAATGCTCTGCTACATACATCAGAGAACGTCTTGTAATAGAAGGAAGGATTGTAGATGACTTCGGTGTTACGACTTTATTGTCTTTTGTTACGAAGATAAAGTTTGCTCCACCTGTCTCTTCTACTTTTGTTCTTGTTGCAGCATCCAGATACATATTCTCATCGTATCCATCTCCATGTGCTGTCACGATTGCATGAAGGCTCATTGCATAGTTAAGACCTGCTTTTACATGACCTGTTCCATGCGGTGCGGCACGGTCAAAGTCTGAAACCTTAATTGTAATCGGCTTAGCGCCGCCTTTAAAGTATGGTCCAACTGGTGTAGCAAATACACGGAACTGATACTCCTCTGCAGGTTTTACTCCGATAACCGGACTGGAACCAAACATATACGGTCTTACATAAAGTGTAGCTCCTGATCCATAAGGCGGTACATATGCTGCATTAGCTGCTACGACCTGTTTGATTGCATCTACGAATCTGTCCTCTGGGAATACCGGCATCTCAAGTCTTGCTGCTGAATCAGCCATTCTTGCTGCATTTAAATCTGGACGGAAAGTTACGATATGTCCGTCTTCTGTTGTGTAAGCTTTCATTCCTTCAAAGCATGTCTGTGCATACTGAAGTACACCTGCGCACTCACTGATTGTTATGGTTGCGTCGGAGGTAAGAGTTCCTTCATCCCATGCTCCGTCTTTGTAGTTGGATACATATCTCTTATCTGTCTGCATGTAGCCAAATCCGATGTTTGACCAGTCAATGTTCTTTTTCTCCATGATAATTTCCTCCGTTCATCTATATAACTTTAATTTTTTAACTATTTTACTGACATTATTATAATACCATCATATTCAAAATTCAAGAGTGCGCTCTGTTTTTTTAGAATTATCTTTCCATCATACTAATAGACTCAATTCCAACGCTTCCTCCACGCACAACTTCAATACTCTTGAACTCTTCTTTCATCAGCTTGATAACTGCGTCATTTTTGGTTCCTGTCTGTACAAATTCCAACAAAAGACTATCTCTTCCGTAGTCAATGACTTTTGCCTTAAACGTCTCCGCAATCTGGAAACATTCCACCTTATCCTCCGGTGTACATTTTTGAACTTTAATGTACATAATTTCTTTCATTCTTACAAAAACATCTGTAAAATCAATGACTTTAATAACCTCTACCGTACGGTTGAGCTGCTTTTTGATCTGTTCAAACGTCTCATCGTCACTGACCGTTGCTATTGTCATTCTCGACACAGTCGGATCTTCTGTTGTCCCTACAGTAAGGCTGTCCAGATTATATGACTTTCCAGAAAAGAGTCCGGAAATTTTAGACAGAACACCTACCTGATTTTCTACATAAAGTGATATCCAGCGTTTTTTCATTCCATTATTTGTTCCACTCATAATTCCATTCTCCCTTCTAACAATCCATGATCAGCTCTTCCAGAGTTCCGCCCGGTTTGATCATTGGGTATACAAGATCCTCCGGATCAATCATAAATTCGATAATCGTCGGTCTGTGTTTATTTTCAAGTGCTGCTCTGAATGCAGGCTCAATATCTTCTTTTTTCTCCACACGGATTCCTACTGCGCCATAACTTTCTGCCAGTTTGATAAAGTTCGGTGTATACTCCGGATATTCAAAATTCTCATCATCTGCCGCCCTTCTGCTTGCAGCACCGGATCGTAAATTCGTCATAGAGTAACGTTTTCCATAGAATAATTTCTGCCACTGGCGAACCATTCCAAGGTTATAATTATTAAAAATGCAGCTAATGATTGGAAGTTCCTCTAATACTGCTGTTGCAAGTTCCTGAATATTCATCTGCATCCCACCGTCACCGGAGATGGAAATGACCGGTACATCCGGATTACCGATTTTAGCACCAATCGCTCCCGGAAGTCCATACCCCATTGTTCCAAGTCCACCTGACATAAGAAGTCTCTTCTTCTGTGTAATCTCAGCAAACTGCGCCGTGAACATCTGATGCTGTCCTACATCAGTTACAATAATTGCTTCATCAAACATACGGTTGATTGTCTCAATAATATCCTGAGGTGTCATGATTGGTTTTTCTTTCATTTTCAGAGGATGTTCCTCTTTCCAGCTTTCAATCTGTTCCAGCCACTTTGATGTCTCATTCGGCTCTACATACTCTAACATCTTCTCGATTGCATCTTTTGCATCCGCAACAATCGGAATATCTACCTGTACATTTTTTGAAATTGCAGCTGTATCAATATCGATATGTACAATCTGTGCATTCGGTGCAAATGAATGCAGCTTTCCGGTAATTCGGTCATTGAACCTAGTTCCGATTGAAAACAGCAGATCACAATCACTGACAGCCATATTGCAGGCATATGCTCCATGCATTCCAAGATTTCCGATGTAGAGTGGGTGGTTCGTCGGAATTGCCCCGCGTCCCATGACTGTTGTTACGACCGGAATATTCGTCTTCTCCACCAATTTGGTAAATACTTCGTTTGCACGGGAAATAATCACACCTCCACCTGCTAAAAATAGTGGTTTCTTTGCACGTCCAAGCATTTTGATCGCACGTTTTAACTGTCCGATATGTACGCTTGTATTCGGCTTATAGCCACGGATATTAACAGTTTCCGGATATTCTGCGCTTCCAAGTTCTCCCATAACATCTTTTGGAAGATCGACAAGGACCGGACCTGGACGTCCTGTTCTTGCAATGTAAAATGCTTCTTTTAAAATTCTTCCAAGGTCTTCTCTGTTTCGCACCGTTACTCCATATTTGGTAATACTTCTTGTAATTCCTACAATGTCAACCTCTTGAAATGCATCATTTCCAATCAGATGTCTGGACACCTGCCCAGTGAAGCACACAAGCGGAACACTATCATAATATGCTGTTGCAAGACCTGTTACCAAGTTCGTTGCTCCCGGACCACTTGTAACAAGGCAAACACCGACTTTTCCGGTAGATCTTGCATAGGCATCGGCCTCATGGACAAGTGCCACTTCCTGCCTTGGCAAGATTACTTTCGTAAAATCCTGCTTGTAAAGTTCGTCACTGATATCAATGGTACATGCCCCAGGATAACCGAACAGAGTATCTACTCCTTCTTCTTTTAAGGCTTTTACTAATAACTTATTGCCACTGATTTTCTTCATAAATGTCTTCCTCCTTTAACATTCCCAGATTTTGCTTCGTCATGAATATCCAACAGAGTATACATTTCCCGTCAGATATAGAAAAACGCCCTAAGCGAAATAGCTTAGGGCGAATATACCATCCGTGTTACCACCTAAATTCAGAGAATTCTCTCTGCACTCATGTCAATACGGGAAACCATAACGATTATCCGATATTGCTCCCTTGTAACGTCGGGACAGACGTTGAAGTCTACTCAGATCATGTAACGGTAAAGGCTTTCTTTCAAAAGCACGATCAGCCATTCATCTTTTCGGTTCACTGCTCAGAGGCTACTTCCATAAATCCTTCACGAAAACTTACACCACCCGTCTTCTCTCTTAGCTTCCGGTATCTATGTACTCCTCCCCGTCATTGCATTTCACAAAACTGTTTTATCGAATATTTTTATATATTATAATCATAACTTTGTGTTACTGTCAATGACATTTTTCATCTGTTTTCTTGATATATTTTATGATGTCAGAGATAATACTTTCAGCACTTCGCCTGCGATTTTTGTCCAGGAAAGTCCGCTGACATCTACTTCTTTTGTTTTACCTGCCTCCACAGACTCCCAGATTCGCTGACCGATCCGCCTTTCAAAATCCGGCAGCGTCGCAGGAACTGCCTCGTCCACATTACGCATCAATGGCAGTGTCACATATCTTATATCTGCCCCCGGCGCATAAGTATCAATCCATTCTTTCACTCCGGGCAGGTCCGTCATGACTACTCTGTCTCCGCATGCAAGCGCCTCAATGACCGTAAGAGGCAGTCCTTCAGAGAATGACAGAAGTGCAAAGATGTCACAGGAATTGTAGACCTTCGCCAGTTCTTTCTGTGGAAGCTTTCCTAAAAATGTCACCTTATACGGACATTTTTTCGCAAGCTCTACTATCTGCTCATACTCTTCTTCATTCCCGGCTCCTCCGGCAAGCAAAAGCTCAATCCTTTCCTTTTCATATCCCAAATAATCCAGGCTCCGGATCAGGCTTTCCACTCCTTTTTTCACCGAAATCTTTCCGGCAAATGCAATTCTTGTCACACCGTCATTCACACGCAGGCTTTCATTCTTGAAAATATGGCTGTTATACCCCATTCCAATCACCTGTATTTTTTCTTTCGGCACATCATAAATATCCTGAATGGTCCGCTTCTGCTCTGCATGCAGTGCAAAAATCCGATCAAGTCTTCGAATCTGCCCCGTAATGTACTCCCGTTCCAAATCTGTCTTCTGCATCTGCCGCAAATCTGTATTATGGCAAAATCCAAAGACCTTCCGGTCTGGAAAATGTTCCCGTACGATGGCAGTCAAAAGATAAAGATGATGGCACAAAATCAGATCCGGATTCAAATCTCTTACCGCCTCATCCAGCTGTTTCAAAAAACTTTCTTTGAATGCCGCTTCCATCTTTGGTGTCATATCCCGGTATCTGGTACTCGGATATGGCATCTCGTCCGACATTCCTACAATCGGAAAGTTCAGTTTCCCCTGTTCAAAATATACCGGATAAAATGTGACCCGATCCGGTACCGGAGTTTCCTCCTCAGGATACACACCGGCTACCAGTGCCTGTGTGTGTCCCTTATTTGCAAATTCCTTCATAAGCTCCGACAGAAAAATCCCACTGCCGGTGCTGTTCGGTTTCTGCGCTGTTACATTTAAAATTCTCATGATACCCTCTCGTAAATTGTAAATACATACTCCAGATCAAAATACGTCTGCTCATCACTGATCTTGGTCATCTGCCACTGTGGGTCCTGATCCAGATCCGGGAAAAATGTATCCGCCTGGTAAGCGTGATCGATCTTTGTAATATATGCCGTCTTACAGTATGGCAGAAGCTGTCTGTAAATGCTCTCTCCCCCGATCACAAAAATATCTTCATCGTTATATTTTTTCAGTTCTTCCACCATTTCGTCAATGCTGTGGACCACAACAGTTCCTTTCACATTGTATTTTTTATCTGATGTCAGAACAACATTGACTCGGTTCTTTAAAGGCTGTCCGCCCGGAAAACTTTCCAATGTCTTTCTTCCCATGGCAACGACCTTCCCCTTTGTCGTCTCACGGAAGAACTTCATATCCTGCGGAATACTTACAAGTAACTTATTGTCCATTCCAATTGCCCAATTCTTATCCACTGCCACAATCAAATTCATGCCGGTTTCCCCCTGTTTTTTCTTACTTCATTTTTATCTTAAACTGCCACCGGAATATTTTTAATCTGCTCATGTGTCTCATAATCGATCAGTTTCACATCATCCGGTGTAAAATCATAGAAATCCTTCACTTCCGGATTAAGCCAGAATTTCGGTGCCGGAAGCGGCTCTCTTTTTATTAACTCCTCCACGAGCGGAATATGGCGGTCATAAATATGTGCATCTGCAATCACATGTACCAGTTCCCCGACTTCCATATCACACACCTGTGCCAACATATGAAGAAGCACTGCATACTGACATACATTCCAGTTATTCGCAGTGAGTACATCATTGGATCTCTGATTGAGCATTCCATTCAGCGAAAGCTTCTCATGTCCTTCTTTTTTCGTAACATTAAATGTCATACTGTACGCACACGGGTACAGGTTCATCTCATGAAGATCCTGATGTACATAAATATTCGTCATGATCCTTCTGCTGTACGGATTGTTCTTCAGATCATAGATCACACGGTCTACCTGATCGAACATTCCCTCCTTGTACTGATGTTTTACGGACATCTGGTATCCATAGGCTTTTCCAATCGATCCATCTTCATCTGCCCAGCTGTCCCAGATATGACTGTTCAAATCATGAATGTTGTTCGATTTCTTCTGCCATATCCATAAAAGTTCATCTGTACAGCTCTTAATCGCAGTTCTTCTAAGTGTCAGTGCCGGAAATTCCTTAGACAGATCATACCGGTTTACCACACAGAATTTCTTTACTGTATAAGCTGGTGTTTTATCCTCCCACACCGGACGCACTTTTTCCCCTCTTGTGTCTGTTCCATTGTCGATGATGTCGCGGCACATATCTATAAATACCTGATCGGCATAACTCATTTGCCTTTCCTCCTGCATTCTTATCATTTATTGCTTTGTAGCATCAAACCATTTGATTATTGTACCATGAATTGCATACAAAAAAAAGAGGAATGCAATGTTATTTTTTTTACATTCCTCTTTTTATTTTGTGAAAACATATCCTTATTAACAGCAGCCCTGAAGTACATTTTCCAATGCACTTGCGCTACTGGAATGTGCACGCTCCACGCGGATATTGTAACGCTCTGCTTCTTTCAATGCACAATGTACCATTTTATGTGCCACAGTTGATGTGAATAAGATGATCAGATCTGGCTGTCCGATCTGTGTCTTCAGATTACCGGACATTCTCGTGAATACTTTTGCTTTACATTTATGCTTTTTACAAATCTGCTTGTACTGCTGTTCCATTCTTTCATTGCCGCCAATGATTACTACACTCATTTTTATCACCTGTCCTTTTAGCAATGCCACAGACCACGAATATTTTAGCATAATTTATGTCTTGCTTTCTTCCATTCCTGATCTGCTATATCCTGTTCCATATTAATCAACAAGTTTTGCTCCTGCCGCCTTGCATGAATCCAATTCATCACTTCCCGGTGTCTCATTTGCGATTACGCCTTCTGGTTCTGCCATCTCGGCTCCGGCTGCCGTCATACGTTCTACCCAGCTTCTCATCCATTCTCCGTCTCCCCAACCATAGGATCCGAATAACAAAATCTTCTTTCCACTTACTTTTCCTTCAAGCTCAGCTACAAATGGCTCCATCTCAGACTCTTCTAACTCCTCAGCTCCCATAGCAGAGCAGCCAAGGGCAAACACATCTTCTTCTGCCAGCGCATCTACACTTGCCTGATCTACAGAGATTACATTTGCCTGTGCTCCTGCACTTTCAATTCCTTCTCCAATTGCCTCTGCCATTGCCTGTGTGTTACCTGTTCCGCTCCAATATACTACTGAAATACTCATGATTTATTATCCTCCTGCTGTTCTATTTAATCAACTATCATTTAACACGCTGCCACATATGCAATATCTCGAATGCTCTTTCCAATCAGATATTCATTTACCGCACTGGTCTTTGCCTTATCATACGCCCAGAAAATCATTTTTGCTCTCCCTGGATTGTTATAGACTTTCCAGTATCCGGAAAACAGACTGTCTTTTCCGTCTTTTTCAATGAAACATTTTACATCATCGATCGGATAATCTAAAAATGCTCCTATCTCATGCGGAAAACAGATTTCTCCATCTGAATACTGACAGACACGTTTCGAGAGACGTTCCAGCATCTTCTCTGGTTCCACGTCCTCATATCCGTAGGAACCTAAAAATCCCCTGACATCTGTCCGTTTCAAATATCTGGAAAACGACTCGCGCCGGTACAAAAATACAAGACATTTTCCATGATTTCTTGTCAGAATTTTAAATTTGATCTCTGTTCCTTCCAGGATTTCATAAAGCTCTCTACTGTTTTCTTCCGTAATATTCAAAATACAGGCAATCTTGATTCCTTTCAGAAACGGCGCACACTGCAGAATTAACTGAACCTGCAGACTTTTCATATTATCCATACCAGATAACATATAAGACACTACTTCCTTTGACATTGCATATCCTCATCCGTAATTGATTTTGATTATCATTTGCATATTTATAATATCATAGAGGTTAGTTTAATGCAACTGTTTTAAATGATTGTCTTTTATCAAAAAAGGCACCATGCATTTTCATACATGATACCTTTTATATTTCCTACGGCTCTGCAATATTATACAATACTTTGTTCAGCATCTTCTCCAAAGCCTCAATTTCTTTTTTATTCATTCCGATTGTCAGCATCTTATCCAGCTTCCGTCTCTGATTCTCCATGCGTCTCTGGATATCGTAAGCTTTCTCCGTCAGGTAAATGTTCTTGCAGCGCTTATCCGTATTACTTGGAACTGATAAGATATATCCCTTTTCGTCCAGCCGTTTCAGCAGACCGGTCACGGTAGGATTTCTGAGATTCAATCCTTTTTCAATGTCCCTCTGTGTCACTTCTTCTTTCTCACAGTCGAACAGATAATCCAGTACTGCACACTGTGATGCGGTAATGCCAAGCGTACGCAGCCGGTTATTAAATTCCTTCTCATACACATTATTTATCTGCTTGAACATAAATCCTATCGTTCTCTTCTTTTGCATACGCCTTATCCTTTCTTTTAATCCCAGATCCTGACAACCTTCTCTTTACTTATCAGCTCATCTTTTTTATCTCACTTCTCGCAAGCACAATTGCAACTACTGCTGCCGTTCCGTCCGCGATCGGACCTGCATACATTACACCATCAATTCCGATAAATATCGGGAATATAATAATGAGTGGCAAAAGAAATAATATCTGTCTCGTCAGAGACACAACTGCTCCCTTTGCAGCTTTTCCGATTGCAGTGAAAAACTGCGAGCAGACCGGGTGGATTCCATTTACAAACGTCATAAACATATAAATGCGGAAATACCTCTCTGCAAACCGGAAATATTCTTCGCTTCCATTTCCGAAAATACTGACGATCTGTCTTGGAAATACTTGAAAGCACACAAAACAGATACCGCCGACCGCAAGCGCTATCTGCATGGATCGCTTATATGTGTGTCTGACTCTCACATAATTGCCTGCTCCATAATTAAAACCCCAGATTGGCTGGCATCCCTGGGCAAGACCGATACAGATTGCCATAAACACCATATTGACTTTTGCAATTACACCGACACACGCCAGTGGAATATCTGATCCATATACAGAAAGAGAACCATAATATCTCAATGTATTATTTAACACGATCTGCACGATTGCCATAGCTATCTGATTGATACATGAAGCCATACCAAGTGTGAGAATGCCTTTGATATACATTCCACGGGGCTTTATCATCTCCGCTGTCAGTCCCATCTTTTTAAAATGTACAAAATACACAATTACCAGACACCCAGACACGATCTGACCGATTACAGTTGCCCATGCAGCTCCTTTAATTCCCCAATGGAATCCAAAAATAAACAGTGGATCCAGAATCGTATTGATGATTGCCCCCGTAAGCATACAAGTCATAGAATAAGTCGGGCTTCTGTCTGCACGGATCAGATGATTCCCCCCTGTCGTCAGAATCAGAAAAGGAATTCCAAATGCTGTAATCCCTGTATAATCCTGTGCATAAGGCAGGACGTCTTTTGTAACACCGAATACATGAAGCAGCGGGTCTAAGAACAATAATACGATGACCGCGATCGTCACACCGCAAAGCATCAGCATTGCAAGTCCTGTCCCTGCATACCTGCACGCACATTCCTGCTCTCCTGCCCCCGAGGACAGATTAAAATTTGAAGCACTTCCAATCCCAAGAAGCAATGCCGTTGCAGTACAAATAATCGTAATTGGAAATGCGATATTAGTCGCTGCATTTCCAAGAAGTCCTACACCTTGTCCAATAAATATCTGGTCTACAATATTATAAAGCGAGCTGACCAGCATACTGATGATTGCCGGGATGGAGAATTTTAATATCAACCGCTCGACCTTCTCTGTTGCAAGCGGATTGACCTTTACACTTTCTTCCAAACCTAAACCTCCAATATTTCTACTAATATTCACGAATGACACTGCTGACTTCGCGAATTGTCTCCATATCTTTGAGATGCTCCAGAGAATCCAGCATCTGGCTTTCTTTGACAGCCTCTGTTACAATAACAAGTTCAGCTACATCAGCGTTCTCGCACTGTTCCTTCTGCATGACTTTTGTAATGCTGACCTTGTGAACACCAAATACCATGGCAATGGAAGCCAGAACTCCAGGTTTATTCTCCACCTGCATACGGAGGAAAAATTTATTTTTCACATTCTTAAAATTCTTGACTGGTGTTGTCCGATAACAGGTACAACTGATTCTTCCGGTACAGTGATACTGCGTGTCACGCACTACGTCGATCACATCTCCGACAACTGCACTGGCAGTCGGGAACTCTCCGGCACCACGTCCATAGAACATTACATCTCCAACTGCATCTCCATGCACAAATACGGCATTGAAAGAATCTCTGACAGATGCCAGTGGGTGATTCTGTGAAATCATCATCGGATAAACACCCACTTCAATTCCATCTTCTGTATTATGAGCCACGCCAAGTAATTTGATAACATTGCCAAATTCTTTTGCATATGCTATGTCTCTTGAAGAAATCTTTGTAATTCCCTCTGTATATACATCCTTGAACACAACTCTGGAATGAAATGCGATGGAAGCCAGAATTGCTGCTTTACGTCCGGCATCTAATCCTTCAATATCTGCTGTCGGGTCCGCCTCTGCATATCCAAGCTCTGTCGCTTTTGCCAATGCTTCATCAAAATCCATATTGTCTTCAAACATCTTTGTCAGGATATAGTTTGTTGTACCATTCATGATTCCAATGACTTCATCAATCTCATTTGCCGCCAGGCATTGCTTTAACGGACGGATGATCGGGATTCCTCCGGCTACTGCAGCCTCAAACAGAAAATCCACACCATGCTCTTCTGCTGCATCCAGAAGTTCTTTTCCGTGCTCAGCAATCAGATCTTTATTAGCAGACACAACATTTTTTCCTGCATTTAAAGCATCCAGGATCATGGTTCTTGCCGGCTCAATTCCACCCATCACCTCAATTACGAGTTGAATCTCATCATTATCAATAATATCTCTCCAGTTATCGGTAAGAAGAGATGGATCCACACCTTCACGCTTTTTCTCCATATTGTGTACAAGAATCTTTACAATCTCAACATCTGCTCCTGCCTTTTTACAAAACTCCTCTTTTTGCTTTTCAATTAACTTATATACCCCACTTCCAACTGTTCCCAGTCCTAAAAGTCCAATTTTTATCTTGTGCGGCTTGCTCATTCCTGTTCTCCTCCTGCTTTATAACATTTTTTTCTTTTTAAAGTAAATACATTCCGCAATAATTACTACGATTGATATTATGATGACACAAATATATCCATATTGCCAGTGAAGTTCTGGCATATTATAAAAGTTCATTCCATACCACCCGGTAATCAATGTCAATGGCATAAATATTGTCGTCACTACTGTCAGAAAATTCATAACTCTATTTTGCTGCAAGGTAATCTGGGTCTGATAAATTTCACGGATCTGCTGAGTATACTCTTTCATCTCCGCGGCATACTGATGCAAACGCTCAGTTCTATGAACATAACGCTCCCAACCCATTTCTTCATCCTGGATTTCATTTCTGTTCATATAAAGCTGCATATGCTCACCCATATTGGTCATCTGATCATAAGAAACCATCAGTTCCGAAAAATGTTTCCGATACTTCATAATTCTTTCATCCAGATGTTTCTGGACATGTCCAATTACATTTTCTTCGATTTTCTCCAGTTGTTCTTCAATCTTCTGCATTCTGTACACATCATCATCAATCAGATAGTTTAAGATCATAAGCAAAACTTCATGAAGTCTGCAGTTTTTATAGACATCATTCTTCACATGTTCCATAAGAAGTTGAATCTGATTTGTTTCCTCTACAAAATAAAGAGTCTGCTTATACATGCAAAAGCCAAATACGAACATTTCATGATTTTTCAAATCTGGCACCCGCATAATTCCCTGTACACAATCATGAAACGAATCTACTTTACAGTACCTGACATGATTCATACTGTATAGAAGATTCTTCTTATGTGGAATATATTCCTTAATCTGTTCGTATTCTTTCAGATTCATAATCTGAACCTTCATAGTATCATCTATTTTTTTATCACTTATCCTCTTGTAATTTGCTTCTTGCATCCTATCCTGAATGAGCTGTCCTTTTTGCCAATCCAGAGTGTATGTTTCCATAGTCTGCCTCCACTTTTTATCAACATTGTTTCTTTCTGAGATTTGACTCTCATATCATATCATAATTTTTTATTTTACGCATGTTTTTCTATCTGTAATTATTGGAATTATAAGAGAATTTTAATGCATGAACCTCGCAGCAAGAATGCCGAGGCATTCTTGAATATATAGAAAATACAAGTTATCATATACGAAAAAATCTCAATCCGAAGATTGAGATTTTTATAAGAGCGACAGACGGGGTTCGAACCCGCGACCCCGACCTTGGCAAGGTCGTACTCTACCAACTGAGCCACTGTCGCATTCATTATATTGTTCCGTTTGTTTCTTGTGTTCCTTGGAACAATACATACTATACAGGATAATCAGACTTTTGTCAACAGCTTTTTTTAATTTTTTTCAAAATTTTTGATGCAATATATTTTATTCCATTTTTTTGCACACTTCTCATATATGAAAGTCTCTAATCTTCTTTCTTTTAATAAGACTAATCTTGGAAAATCAGTTGTTTTTTATTTTTTTTACTGTTATGATAAACAAAACGATGATTCAAGAATGCCTCGGCATTATTGCTGCGAGGTGGGAGTCATCTCCCAGCTGATATATATAATTCACATAGGAGGTCTGTTATGTCAGAGACAATTACAGAAGGAAATACAACTACAGAAGAAAATATAACTACAATAGATCATGCATCTGCTACAGAAACTATATCTGGTCAGAAAGATACATCTGCTACAGAAAATGCATCTGGTCAGGAAGATACATCTGCTTCTAGCAGCACAACTATCCAGGAAGATACGTCTGCTTCTAAAAGTTCAACTATCCAGAAAGATACGTCTGCTTCTAAAAGTTCAACTATCCAGGAAGATACGTCTGCTTCCGGTAGCACAACTGCCCGGAAAAATGCATCTGTCATCAATAATGCTACTGCTCCAGGAACGGAATCTGCTTATAATTTGGATTCTGAGATGGATCCGTTTGACAAAGCTGAAAAAGAGCGTGATTCCTCCGGATTTTTTGCCCGTTTTTCTGCTAAAATTGCAAATATCCACTCCCGCCGCGAAGCCAGACTTGTTCGCGATGAAATTATACTTTCCCGTATTCCGGACAAGGACTTGATGGAATACTTAAAATTAGAACAGAAGCGTCTGGAATCCCAGCAGCATGCCAGAGAAATTCGTGAAAAAAGAATCTGGATTGCATTCCAGATGACCATTGCGTTAATTGCCGCAGTCTTAGTTATTTATTTTTTGAAAGACAGTCCGGCAATTCTGATCAGCATCTTATACACAGCCGGTCTTTTGATCGCATTTAACATCTGGAATAAACACAAAGATGGACGCTCACCAAAAGATCAATAATTTAATAAAAAATCCCATCCGGTATTCTTCAACACAAGAATATCCGGGTGGGATTTTTTTCATCATTAAATATATTTTATTCTTCCTCTGCTACCACTGCAAGTCCCAGTTCATCGAGCTGTTTCTGATCAACTTTTGTTGGAGCCTCTGTCATAAGATCCGAAGCATCTTTTACCTTCGGGAATGCTATCACGTCACGAATGCTATCCTGTTTTGCCATGAGCATAACAAGACGATCCAGTCCATATGCAAGTCCTGCGTGTGGCGGTACTCCATACTTGAATGCTGTCAGGAGGAATCCGAACTGCTCCTGTGCCTGCTCTGGTGTAAATCCAAGCACCTCGAACATCTTGCTCTGGATCTCAGGGTTAAAGATTCGCACACTTCCTCCACCAATCTCATTTCCATTCAGAGTAATATCGTATGCTTTTGCACGGACTCTTCCCGGATCACTGTCGATGTACTGAAGATCTTCTTCCATTGGCATTGTAAATGGGTGATGCATTGCTGTGAAACGGTTCTGTTCTTCACTCCACTCAAGAAGCGGGAACTCTGTGATCCACATAAATTTGTACTCATTCTTATCTAAAAGATCCATCTGGCGTGCAAGTTCCAGACGAAGCGCACCTAATACATCCCATACAACTTTATTCTTATCTGCTGCAAAGAGAAGCAGATCACCATTCTCACCGTCCATAGCCTGAATCAAGTTCTTCTGCTCATCCTCTGTCATGAATTTTGCGAAAGAAGATTTTACAGTTCCATCTTCATGGATTGCAATGTAAGCCAGTCCTTTTGCACCGTAATCCTTTGCATAATCAACCAGCTTGTCAATCTTCTTACGTGCCATTCCTCCCTGGCCTTTTGCGTTGATACCACGAACGGTACCACCATTCTCAATAGCACCCTTAAATACAACAAACTCGCTGTCTTTTACGACATCTGTCACATTGACAAGCTCCATGCCGAATCTTGTATCCGGTTTATCGGAACCGTAACGATCCATAGCCTCCTGCCATGTCATTCTCGGAATCGGAAGCGGAACTTCCACACCAAGAACTTCTTTAAACAGCATCGCAAGGAATCTTTCATTGACATCAATGACATCATCAACATCTACGAAAGACAGCTCCATATCCATCTGTGTGAACTCTGGCTGACGGTCTGCTCGAAGATCCTCGTCACGGAAACATTTTGCAATCTGGAAATATCTATCATAACCAGAACACATTAAAAGCTGCTTAAATAGCTGTGGTGACTGTGGAAGTGCATAAAAATGTCCCTGATGAACGCGGCTTGGTACAAGGTAATCCCTTGCTCCCTCTGGTGTGCTTCCGATGAGTACCGGTGTCTCAATCTCAAGGAATCCTTCATTTGCCATAAACTGACGTGCAAGTGTAGCCACTTTGCTCCTCATCATGAGATTGCGCTGCATATCTGGTCTTCTAAGATCCAGATATCTGTATTTCAGACGGACTTCTTCTTTTGTCTTAGAATTCTCCTCAATCTGGAACGGAGGTGTCTCTGACTCAGAAAGTACACGAAGCTCCTCTGGGATAATCTCAATTTCACCTGTTGCAATGTTCTCATTGACTGCACCAGATCGTTTTGCAACTTTTCCTACAACTGCAACAACATATTCACTGCGAAGCTTTGCAGCTTTCTCGATCAGTGCTGCATCTACACTTCCTTCATCAAATACAACCTGGATAATTCCGGAACGGTCTCTTACATCTACGAATACGAGACCTCCTTTATTACGATTTTTCTGTACCCAGCCCATAATGGTCACTGTCTCACCTACGTTAGTTGCTGACAGCTCCCCACATCTGTGAGTTCTCTTTAAGCCCTGCATTGACTCTGCCATTTTTCTATATCTCCTTTTTCACTTGTGCGTTCTATTCTCTACAGCCTGTCTACGGAATCTGCATAACAGTCTGCAATTTCTGTATATCCATCTTCTATTAGCTGCTCTTTCTGAAACTTCTTATTCTTCTTCATATTGACGATCAGCACCTGTCGTCCTGCCTCCCGATCAGCTTTTGCAAGAGCAAGAACCTTCAACATGGCCTCTTTTGGAAGCTTCTTCTCCAGAAGATATGCCTTTTTCTGGCGTCCTCCCGGAACTTTATATCCATTTTCCAGAAGCAGCATGACAATTCTCTCAAATCCAATGGAAAATCCGCATGCCGGTGTATCCTGCCCTGTAAACTTGCCGATCATCTTATCATAACGTCCGCCTCCGGCAACAGAACCGCCAAAGTCGTCCATAGTTACCTCAAAAATTGTTCCGGTATAGTAGGACTGTCCTCTTACGAGGGTTGGTGTGAACTGAAGTTTAAAATCACACTCTTTTGCAGCTTCTACACTTGACATAATCAATTCCAGACCGTCAGCTGTCTCATCGCTCAGATAATCTCCAAGCTTTTCTTTCAGGTAACGGACTCCGGATACATCAGAAGCGACCTCATCAAAAAGAGAAAGGTAGGTCTTAACACTTTCACTGGTATATCCCATCTCAATAAGCTCTGCCTCGACACCTTCCGGTCCGATCTTATCCATCTTATCCAGAACAATGAAGACTTCATCATAGTCTTCCTCTTTAAAACCACTGTAAGCAGCCATAGATTTCAATATATTACGGTCATTAATACATACAGTAAAATTCTTAAAGTCCAGTTTCCCAAGCATCGCCGTTGTGGCAAGGATCAACTCAATCTCGGCAAGATTAGAAGCCTCTCCTAATATATCGATATCGCACTGCACAAACTGGCGGAAACGTCCTTTCTGCGGGCGGTCTGCTCTCCATACACTTCCAATCTGAAGTGCTTTAAAAGGAGACGGCAGCTCATTTGCATGATTAGAATAATATCTTGCAAGCGGAACCGTCAGGTCATACCGAAGTCCTCCATCCACAAGATCATTTTCCTCTTTTGCCTCGTCAATTTTTAACTTTTCTCCACGTTTCAAAATCTTGAAGATCAGTTTTTCGTTATCTCCCCCCTGCTTGCTGCACAGGTTCTCGATATGCTCAACACATGGAGTTTCCATAGATTGGAATCCAAATGTTTTATAGGTGTCTTTAATCAGGCCGATCAGGTAATCCCGGATTTCCATCTCTGCCGGCATTACATCTTTCATACCGGTTACTGGTTTCTTCTTTAACGCCATAGCCATTCTCCTTTTCGTTCTATCATCTCGTCCACCCGGCTGATGTAAGCATCGATTGCTTTTACATTCTCCTGCCGGATCAGACTGGTTTTTTTCTTCTTTTTGCTTTCAGGATTTATGACAGGTTCTTTCAGTACGATTTTTGTAGACGCACCTGCACCTGCTGCAATAATGGATTGCTTTTCCTCCATAATTAGTATATTGTATATTCCTGCTTTGTCAACCTTTGCATAGCCCACATTTTCAAAATTTCCGGCAATATTCTTCTGACGATACAGATAATACGGAAAAAGTCCCATCTGTCGGGCTTTATTTCCTGCCATCTCTACCATCGTACCTATTTCATCTTGTATGATCGTTAATCGTTTCCCTTCTCTCTCTTCCTGGCCCATTTTAGCTGCACGTTTAATTGCAAGGGAATGTACCGTCAGATTATCAGGTCCAAGTAACGCAATCTGTCTTAGAGTGTCCTCCATATCCTCCGGTGTCTCTCCCGGAAGTCCTGCAATAATATCCATATTGATATTATCAAATCCCAGCTTTCTCGCCATATGAAATGCTTCATACACTTGTTCTACCGTATGCTTACGTCCAATTGTATCCAAGGTCTTCTGCTGCATGCTCTGAGGATTGATAGAAATTCGATTAATACCGTGATTTCGAAGCACCTGAAGTTTCTCTTTCGTAATACTGTCCGGTCGTCCGGCTTCCACCGTAAACTCCAGAAGTCCTTCCCTTACAAAATGTCTATCAATACATGTAAGCAGCCGGTCTAACTGATCCGCATTCAAAGTTGTCGGTGTTCCACCGCCCATGTAAATGGTGTCAGCTTTTCTTCCTTCAGACATTTTCGCAATTGCTTCCAGTTCCTTCATAAGTGCAGCTAGATAGTCTTCTACCCGGTGCTCCCAGTCACCTAAGGCACCCGAACTAAACGAACAGTAACTGCAAACCGTTGGGCAGAATGGGATTCCCACATAAAGACTATAGCCATTTTCATAATCCAACTGATCCAGAAGCTTTTTTTCTCTTCCTGCAATCTGCCATGCAAGATGTGCTTTTTCTTCACTCACCAGATTTTCCTTCTGGAACCACGGAACAAACGTCTCCTGTGTCATACCTTCTTCCAGTTTTCTCATAGCAATTTTAGTCGGTCGTACTCCCATCAGGATTCCCCATGCAAGAGTTCTGCCACTTTGCTCTGACAACTTTTTGTATAACATCCGGTCGAGATATTTTTTCATTGCAGATTTCTCCGCTGGCATGTCATTTGTCTGCCTGTCTGCAATTTCAATCATCGCCTCTTTCTGCCCGTCTGTACCATCTTCTGCAAATTCCACGGTTACATAATTAGAGGCTTTTTCATCCACCGAAGACGTAACAGTCTCCGATGGATAAAAAGCCTTCACCATATGATATGCATTATATACAAATGTCTCCTGATTGCATATAACCCGGATCATTCTTAGCCCTCCTGTACATATGGGTTGTGAAGCTTCTCATACTCTATCTTTGTCTCACCCATATGTCCCGGATAAACAATCGTATCATCCGGAAGTGCGAACAGTCGTTCTCTTACAGATCGTACGATTGCATCCTGACTGCTGTTTGGAAAATCCGTACGTCCGACAGAACGCTGGAATAAAGTATCTCCACTAAATACCGCATGTTCTACAGGCAGATAATAGCAACAGCCGCCCATCGTATGTCCCGGTGTATGAATGACTTCTATCGTCTCACCTGCCAGTTTCAGTTTTTGTCCGTCTTTTAACGGTTTTGCACCATCAAAGGAATAGCCGTTCGTGTAAGACGAAGACAGATTCAGCTCTGGATCCGTCATAATCGGAAGATCCTCTTCCTCTACATAGACCGGAATATTCCAGTTTTCCAGAATAGAATCAATTCCCATAATATGATCGAAATGTCCATGAGTCAGAAGAATTGCCACAAGGTTAAGTTTTTCTTCCTCAATGTATGCTGTAAACTTCTTAGAATGTCCACCTGGATCCACTACAACTGTATCCTTTGTCTCTTCATTTATCAAAAGGTAACAATTCGCCCCCAAAATTCCAAGGGGAAATTTCTCTATCTTCATTGCTTTTTCTTTCCTCCTAGCCTGTTGTTCTCTCAATATCAATCACGTCATCAATCTGACGCAGTTTACCAATTACTTTTGCAAGTTCCTCTCGGCCATGCACAATAAATCCAGCCTCGATGGTCGCAGTTCCCTGCTTGCTCGTGCGGATATTTAAGGATTTGACATCCATCTCCATCTCCGTAAATACTTTGGAAATACTCATCAGAAGTCCCTGCTGATCTCTTGCATACATCTTGATCTCAGCCAGATACTGACCTCCTGTCTCTTCTGCCACATTTCCTTCCCACTCAGCCGGAATCAGTCTTGCACGTTCTGCTTCTGTCAAATGTATCATATTAACACAATCCGTGCGGTGAATCGAAAGTCCTCTTCCTCTTGTAACAAATCCGACAATCTCATCTCCCGGTACCGGATTACAGCATCTGGAAAACCGGACTGCCACATCATCAATTCCTTTTACGACAATTCCACTCTTGGACTTGGCAATATGGACTTTATTCTTAGCCGCCTCTGCAACTTTTTCAAGTACAATTTCATCTGTCAGTTCCTGCTTGTGATCCTTGCCATACTCTTCCGCCAGACGATTCACGACCTGTCCTTCTTTTAAGCCGCCATGTCCAATCGCTGCAAGCACAGAATCCCAGTCCTTGAATCCATATTTTTTCTGTACGATTTCTTCATATTTTAGCTGGAGCAGATTAGAAAGGTTGAGAGATTTTGCTTTGCAATAGGAGACCACCATCTCTTTTCCTTTGATAATATTGCTCTCTTTAAATTCTTTTTTGAACCACTGATTGATCTTATTTTTTGCCTGTGTACTCTTGACTACATTCAGCCAGTCACGGCTTGGTCCTTTCGAATTCTGGGAGGTCAGAATTTCTATTCTGTCTCCATTCTGGATTCTGTAATCAATCGGAACAAGCTTTCCATTCACTCTGGCACCGACCATCTTATTGCCGACTGCACTGTGTATGGAATAAGCAAAGTCGATTGGAGTGGACCCCGTCGGCAATGTCTTTACATCCCCCTGCGGTGTAAAGCAGTACACATCATCTGCAAACAGATCCAGATCTCCTTTGATGAGGCTTAAGAATTCCTTGTTGTCAGACATATCTCTCTGCCATTCCAGAATCTGTCTGAGCCAGCTCATTTTCTCTTCTTCAGCCATAACACCTTTCTTGCTGCCGCCGGACTCTTTATACTTCCAGTGAGCAGCAATACCATATTCGGCTGTCTTATGCATCTCCTGTGTACGGATCTGGATCTCAAACGGCTGACCGATCGAACTCATCAGCGTTGTATGCAGAGACTGATACATATTCGGTTTCGGCATGGCAATATAATCTTTAAATCTTCCAGGAATTGGCGTATAAATCTCATGGATAATTCCCAATGCCGCATAACAGTCTTTGACAGAATCCACAATGATACGGACTGCAAACAGGTCATAAATCTGATCTACTGTCTTATCCTGATTGACCATCTTCTTATAAATACTGAAGAAATGCTTTACACGTCCATTTACATCTGCTTTAATCCCCGCATTTTTCATATGCATGGACACTTCATCCACAATCTGTTGGACAAATTCCTCACGCTCTGTTTTTCTGGCATTGATCTGATTTACAAGATCAAAAAATACATCTGGTTTCAGATACTTCAATGACAAATCGTCAAGTTCTGTCTTAATTTTAGAAATACCAAGCCTTCCCGCGATCGGCGCATAAATATCCATTGTCTCACGAGCCTTTTCCTGCTGTTTGGCCGGAGTCATGAACTGCAGTGTACGCATATTATGCAGACGGTCCGCAAGTTTAATGATAATGACCCGGATATCCTTTGCCATGGCAAGGAACATCTTTCTCAAATTCTCCGCCTGAAGTTCCAGTTTGTCCGCAGAATAAGCTACACGGCCAAGTTTCGTAACACCGTCTACCAAAAGAGCTACCTCTTCTCCAAACTCTTCTTTGATATAATCCTCTCCAATCCGAGTATCTTCCACTACGTCATGAAGAAGAGCTGCGATAATTGTCTCCTTATCCATCTCAAGATCCGCAAGAATGATCGCTACCCAAAGCGGGTGGATAATATACGGTTCTCCCGACTTTCTCTTTTGGTCTCCATGCGCTTTTTTTGCCAGATTATATGCCTTCTCGATCTGAGTAACATCCGCAGACGGATGATACTTTTGAATACGGGCAATTAACATGCCATAAAGCTTATCCGGATCATCATAATCTGCCTCCTGTTTGATCCCGTGCCCATCTACCATCTGAAGTTTCCCTCTTGTGTCTTTTAGCAATGCTTCCGGAGCAATCTTGCCGTCCAGTGACTCATATGTTGTTTTATTCTCTGACATATTAACGCCTCCTTCCCTCTCTAGTCTCTCAAATGTATATCTTTTTCTATTTTCCAGGATATACAATAACTGAATCTATATCATATCCCTGTAATCTGTCACGTCCATGAAGTCCTGCCAGTTCCATTAAAAACACAGTCTTTACAACCTTTCCGCCAAGACCTTCAATCAAATGGATCATTGCCTCATTCGTTCCGCCTGTCGCGATCAGATCATCAATGATCACAACTCTCTGCCCTGGCTTGATCGCATCTTTGTGCATCTCGATAGTTGCTGTGCCATACTCTAATTCATACTCTGCAGAAACAGTCTCTCTTGGAAGCTTTCCTTTTTTACGAATCGGAATAAATGGCTTTTTCAGATTATATGCGATCGGTACCCCGAAAATAAATCCTCTGGATTCCGGTCCGACTACTACGTCAAAGTCAAGACCTTCTAATTTTTCCTGCATCAGATCAATTGCAAGATGCAGTCCTTCCGCGTCCTGTAATACACTTGTCACATCACGAAATATGATCCCCGGTTCTGGAAAATCCGGAATACTTACTACATAATCTTCTATCGGTTTCATAATTATTCTCTCCTTCTTCTCTTTCAAGGTAAAGTATATCTTTTAGTATAGCATTATTTGTTCCATTTTTCAAAAAAAATCTATCGATAATGGGTAATTACAATCTGAATTTTTCTTTCTCCCCGGAATTCATTGATTCCAGGGTAAAATGTAATGGACATTTTGCCATTATTTTTTTCACACCGTTCTGCAAATTCCTGTGCATCATGAAAACAGATGGCTTCCATCCGGTTTCCCGCCGCATCAATTGCTGTTGCTTTTGCAACATTTTTATTTTTCCCGATGATCTTCACATGCTGCATGACGACGCCTCTTGCCGCAAAAACCGGTTTTGTATTACCTTTTCCAAATGGTTCCATGTATTCAAGTTCTTCTATAAACTGTTCTGTAATAGCAGCAAATGGCAGTTCCATATCGATCACTACTTTTTCTGTCAGCTCTTCTTCTGAAAGCGTACACTGATCATTTAGTCTTCTTTTGAATTTCTCAACATTTTCTTTATCAAGTGAAAGTCCTGCCGCCATCGGATGTCCGCCGAATTTTGTCAGAAGATCCCCACAGCCTGTCAGTTCTTCATACATGGAATAGCTTTCGATCGATCTTCCCGATCCTTTGACTCCATCTTCGGAATCTGTCAATACAAATACCGGACGATAGTAATTTTCTCTCACACGACCAGCCACAAGGCCGGCAAGGCTTTCATGACAATCCGGCAGATAGATGACAAGCACCTTATCCCCCCGGATATCTGTCTGTTCCACTTTCGCCATTGCCTCATCTACAACGCGGTCTGTCATATCTCTACGGCTCTCATTCAATGCTTTCAGATCACCTGCCAGCATATCTGCCTCCCGCTCTGTCTTTGCCCGAAGCAGTGCCAGTGCTCTTTTTGCCGTATCCAGCTTACCACTGGCATTCAGACACGGAGCAAGAATAAATCCGATGTGATATGCCTGAATCTTTTTTCCCTCCAGCCCGATACACTGGATCAGGGCACGTAGTCCCAGATTAGAGGTCCTCTTTAGCATCTCAAGACCCTGCTTCACCAGAATTCGATTTTCCTCTGTCAGATCCATCACATCTGCCACTGTTGCAATTGCAACATTTTCCAAAAGATAATCCAGATCCGCCACATCCTGACCATTTGCCTCACAGAGCGCCTCTACAAACTTGTATGCAACCGCTGCACCACATAATCCTTTAAATGGATATTCACATCCTTCCTGCCTTGGGTCAACAACTGCATCTGCCGGCGGTAAAATGTATCGTCTTCCCGCTTCATTTTCCTTGTACGGCACTTCATGATGGTCTGTTACGATGATCGTCATACCAAGCGCTTTTCCATACTCAATTTCTTTCGCTGCCGCAATTCCGTTATCGCAGGTAATGATCGTATCAATTCCATCTTCATGTGCCCGGTCGATCAGATGCTGATTTAATCCATATCCGTCTTTGATACGATCCGGGATGTCGCTGTCCACCTTTGCGCCAAGCTTTTCCAGACCTTCTAAAAGAATATATGTCGCATTGATCCCATCACAGTCATAGTCTCCAATGACACGGATTTTTTCTCGGTCCCTGATTTTTTCAGTCAGGATTTCCACCGCCTGTGGCATACCCTTCATCTGCATTCCATCGTAGAGTTCCACAATTGTACCGTTCAGATATTGGTTGATTGCTTCATCTCCAATAACATCCCGGTTACGGATCAGACTGGCCAGTCTCGGACTAATATGAAATTTCTTACTGATAGCCTCAAAATCAGCACCTTTTCTTAAAAGTACCCAGCGTTCCATAATTTTCGTCTCTCCTGTTTTATCCAAATAAATATTTGCAAAGTAAATACTACACTTTCAACGGGAATCTCCAACATCATTTTATTTACTTTGCAAATATTTACTTTAAGAAAAGAACAGCCTCGCCATAAAATATGACTTTGGCTGTTCTATAGTATTTAAAATTACTTCTTGAAGCGTTTCATTACATACCACAGCGCTCCTGTGATACATACAGATGAGTAAGCTCCGCATACAACTCCGACCATCAATGGAAGTGCAAACTCCTTAATAGAACTTACACCCATGACGTAAAGTACAGCTACCATGATAAATGTTGTAAGAGATGTATAGATACTTCTTGTCAGCGTCTGTGTGATACTCTTGTTTACAACTGCTGCAACATCACTGCTCTTTGTCTTACCACGCATTTCCTCTCGGATACGGTCAAAGATAACAATGGTCGCGTTGATGGAATATCCAACGATTGTCAGCATACACGCGATAAATGTATTACCAACAGAGATTCTTGCAATTGCATAGAATCCTACTACAACAAGGACGTCATGTAAAAGAGCAAGTACCGCACTGGTAGCGAAACGAATATCTTTGAATCGGAACCAGATATACAGAAGCATACAGATTGTCGCAATAACAACCGCGATAACTGCATCTCTTCGCATCTCATTACTTACTGTAGAACTGATATTTTCTGCCGTGATCTGTGATTCGTCCACACCGAAGTTATCAACCATAGCCTTATTCAGTGCTTCACGCTTGTCAAGATCCAGTGTAACTGTCTTGATAATAACCTGATTGGTTCCGGCTACTTTCTGAGTCTGAACATTGTTATCTCCAGTTACCTTTTCTACAACCGGAACAATTTCCTTATCAATCTCATCAATAGAGTAATCTTTATCAAATGTTACATTTGTAGATGTACCGCCCTGGAATTCAAGGCTGTATGCAAATGCTCCTTTTCCTCTTCCTGCATTGGCACCAATCGTGATCAATCCTGCTGCAATTAATACAAGAGAAATTGTAAAGAACACTTTTTTCTTTGAAAGGAAATCGATTGGCTCACGCTCTTTCTTTGGACGATAATATAATTTTTCACTTCTAAGTCCAACTGCATAAAATGCATTTACGATCAATCTTGTAATAACAAGTGCTGTAAACATAGATGCGATGATACCAATTGCAAGTGTCTGCGCGAATCCTTTTACTGTACCGGAACCTTTGAACCACAATACAGCTGCTGCGATCAGAGTCGTAATATTACCATCTAAGATTGCTGATAAAGCTTTCTGGAAACCAATCTTCAGAGAATTCTTTACACTTCTTCCGCGTACCATCTCTTCACGTACACGAGCGAAGATGATAACGTTGGCATCTACTGCCATACCAATGCCAAGAATGATACCGGCAATACCCGGAAGTGTCAATGTTACTTCAAATGCATTCAGGATTATAAGTACAAGTCCTGTATAGATTAAAAGTGCAAGTCCGGATGCAAGTCCCGGAAGCAAGTATACACAACACATGAATACAAATACAATTGCAAGTCCGATTGCTCCGGCTTTTAAACTGGTCGCAACTGCCTGCTCACCAAGCTGGGCTCCTACAACATTAGAACGCAGCTCTTCCAGTTCCAGCTTCAGACCACCGATACGGATTGTAGAAGCAAGCGCATCTGCTTCTTCATAGGTCATGTTACCACTGATCTGAGCCTGTCCATTTGTAATGGCTGCCTGTACATTCGGAACACTTACAAATGCTCCGTCATAATAGATACCAATGCTCTGGCTTGCTGCCAGTGCTTTTGTTGTTGCATCTGCGAACTTTGTTGTTCCATCTTTTGTAAATGTAAGAGATACAACATTCTGTTTATTCTTTGTCAGCTGGTCTTCTGTTGTCTGAGCCTGGGCACTTTTTACATCATTGCCACTCAGTACAATAGAACCGTCTGCCTGCAATTCTTCAATTGTCTTGTTGAGCTGATAATCTTTGGACGCATCTCCCGTACTGTTCACCTGACTATAGTTTGCTGAGCCGTCACTGCCTGTCTGTGTAATAAAATACAGGGAACCCGGCTGTCCCAGTTCGTCTAAAATCTCATTGGCATCTGTAACACCAGGAATCTCGATATTAATACGGTCGCTTCCCTCCTGATATACACTTGCCTCTGTACTATACTGTTCTACACGCTTTTGCAGCTTATAGATTGTATCACTCATCTCTTCATCCGATGGATTGTCATCTTTGACCTGATATGTGATACTTACACCACCGGCAAGGTCCAGACCCAGTTTGATATTCTTCATAGAACCTGTATGGCCTTTTCCGAATCCAACAATTGTCGTAAAACCAAGCAGTACGATCAAGGCCGCTGCCACAATAAGACTAAGTATGCCTCTGCTTTTTTTCATGATTTACTTCCTTTCTCTTTCTTCCATTCCTTCGAAGGATTCTATGTTACACATTATGCATCTGCCAGTGCTGCTTTGATCATAATGGCACATTCCACACGTTTACGCTGCATCTCACAGCCAACATCATAACAATCATGGATCGTTCCATGGAAATTATAAGAGTTTGCCATACATCCACCGCTACAGTAGAATTTAGCGAAACAATTTTTACATTTTTCTTTTGAATATACACTGCAGCTTCTGAAATCATCTGCAATCTCCGGCTTTACAATTCCATCGTCTACATTTCCCATCAGGAATTCTTCCTGTCCGACAAACTGATGGCATGGATACAGATCTCCCCATGGTGTGACAGACAGATATTCTGTTCCGGAACCACAGCCGGACATACGTTTCATCACACATGGGCCGCCTTCCAGATCGATCATAAAGTGGAAGAAGTTAAATCCTTTTCCTTCTTTTTCACGCTCAATCATAATCTTGGCAAGCTTATCATACTCTTCTTTGATCTGTGGAATATCCTCTTCGCGGATCGCATATGGATCGGATTCGTCACCTACGACCGGCTCAATGGACATCTGCTTGAATCCAAGGTCTGCAAAATGCAGGATATCATTGGAGAAATCCAGATTATTTCTTGTAAATGTCCCACGGATATAATACTTCTCCTGATTACGGCTTTCAGCCAGCTTCTGGAATTTCGGCACGATCAGATCGTAACTTCCTTTTCCGTTGCGGAACGGACGCATCTTATCATTGATTTCTTTTCGTCCATCCAGGCTTAGCACAACATTGTCCATCTCTTTATTGACAAACTCCTGAATCTCATCATTCAGAAGAACGCCGTTCGTCGTAACTGTAAATCGGAAATTCTTGTCATGAAGCTTTTCCTGTTCTCTTCCGTATGCTACCAGATCTTTGACAACCTGCCAGTTCATAAGTGGCTCTCCTCCAAAGAAATCTACTTCCAGATTTCTTCTGCTTCCGGAATTTGCGATCAGGAAATCTAATGCCTTCTTTCCGACTTCATAACTCATAAGAGCACGTCTTCCATGATACTCGCCTTCTTCTGCAAAACAGTACCTGCAGGCCAGATTACAGTCATGTGCAATGTGAAGGCAAAGAGCCTTTACAACTGTCTTTCTCTTCTTCACGATTGGAACAAGATATTCAAACTCATCCTTTGTAAATAATTTCCCATCCTCTGTCAGTTCAATGACATCATCAAGAGCATCTCTTAAATCTACCTCGCTATATGTATCTCCAAGCCGCTTTTTCAGATTCTCCCATGTAAGATCACTTTTTAAAATCTCAGCTGTTGGTTCTTCGTCCGGTTCATTCAGTACAGCGATCACATCATAGCACAGGTCATCAACCACATGTACGGCTCCACTGTATACATCCAGAACAATGTTATATCCGTTATTCTTATACTGATGAATCACAGTAATAATCTCCTTTTCTATTTTTTCTATCCCTTTAAAAATTTGGTTATTTGGCAACAGAACAGAGACAGCGACCCTTTTAAGACCGCTGTCTCCTGGTTTTTTACCTATGTTCTTTTACTTATTTGCTCTGCTCACAGGTCTGATTTCCTACTGTACAGGAAGTCTTGCATGCTGACTGGCAAGATGTCTGACATTCGCCGCAACCGCCTTTTTTCACTGTCTTGTTCAGAGTCTGTGTATTCAATGTTTTCACATGTTTCATCACTACATTCCTCCTTGTCTTTCTTGACTTTTATAAGTATAGCATCTTCCTTTCTTTTTCGCAATATTTTTATCTGAATCGTTAATTTTTAATTATTCCCGTTAATATTTTAATTACCTGCAAAAAGGTGGTTTTTTCAATTTTACTATGTTACACTTGCGTTAGATTACAAATGAATCAGAAATTGCCACTTCATTAATATGTCTTATAGGAGGTAATTGTAACATGGCAATTTCAATTGGCATTAACGGATTCGGACGTATTGGACGCGTTGCACTCCGTATCGCCATCAGTCGACCGGAAACTTTTAAATTATGTGGAATTAACGCAAGAAATGCGGATCTTGATTATATGGTCTATATGATCCGCTACGACTCTACATTTGGACGTTTCCAGGGAGAACTTGGAACTTATGAACACGGACTTATCATTAACGGGCAGAAGATTCCTGTCTTCACAGAAGGTGATGCTGCTTCCATCCCTTGGGGTTCCTGCGGTGCCGAATACATCATCGATGCAACCGGAGCATTTTGCACGGCAAAAAAGGCAAGTGCTCACCTGCAAGGTGGTGCAAAAAAAGTCATTATTTCTGCACCTGCAAAAGATGAAGAAACACCTACATTCATCATGGGAATCAACCATACCGGTTATTCGAAAGATATGTCCGTTGTGTCCAATGCTTCCTGCACGACCAACTGTCTGGCACCTATCTGTAAAGTACTGGAAGACAATTATGGAATTGAATATGGGCTGATGTCTACGATCCACGCCGCAACTGCCAAGCAGAAAGTTGTGGACAGCCGTTCTCTCAAGGACTGGCGTACCGGACGTTCTGCATTCGGCAATCTGATTCCATCCACAACCGGAGCCGCTAAGGCTATCTCTCTCGTCATTCCTTCTCTGAAGGACAAGATGAGTGGTATTTCTTATCGTGTTCCAACTACAGACGTCTCAATCGTTGATCTGAACGTCGCACTAAAAGAGTCTGCATCTTATGAGGATATCTGCAAAAAAGTAAAGGAAGCCTCCATGACATATTTGTCCGGCATTCTTGATTATGTAGATGATGAAGTTGTATCTTCTGATTTCATCGGAGATTCACACGCTTCTATCTTTGATGCAAGACAGGGAATTCAAGTAAATTCTCACTTCTTTAAGGTCATCTGTTTCTATGATAATGAATGGGGCTATACAAGCCAGATTTTCCGTCTCATCAAGTACATGGATCAGGTAGACCATAATTCATAAGATGCCGGTGGAAACACTTTCCATTCTGGTATCTTTACATTTTTACATGTGGCAAAAACTTTCTGATTCGAACTGTAACTATTCTACTTTCTGTAAGGGACATATACATTCGTCATTACGATTATGAACCGTACGTAAAATAAAAGCTGCCTATATCTGTTTCCTTTTTACAAGAGATATACGCAGCTCTTATTTTCTAGTCTTTCATGATATCATACCACCGGTCATACCGCCGCCTGCACATAGTATCAGTGATGTGACAATACTAACACTGTCTCCATTCAGAGTTCTGTAAACTCCAAGTGTAATGAGCAAAAGCAATACAAAATATATGATTCCAAGAACCATCCCCCACAAGTACCGTTTTGATTTTGTCAGTTTCCCTATGATCATTCCTCCGATCAGTGTTGACACTACATAGATTCCAACAATTGCCGCCGATACAATTTTTTCATTTAATTCAAATTTATACATAAAAAATGTCAAAACCAAAAGTGATATACCGGTGACAATATAAGAAGCCAGAAGTGACTTGATCCACCATATGACCTTTATATTTTTTTGCATATTCTCCATCTCTTTCCTCCTTGTCTACCACAAGGTATGAGCCAGATCCGGCGAATATGACTGCTTCTGCAAATTTTATCACTCCATTTGCTTTCCAAGAAATCCTGCCGCACATGCCCCCAGCTTTTGTTCCAGTTTTGTAAACTTCTCTTTTTCATCTGATGACAGTAAAATAACTGCCCCCACAACATCTCCTTCGCAAATGATTGGTGTAATAGATTCCCATACATAATCCTTTTCCTGTTCCCGGAACACCCGGATATATTTCTTCTCATCTACCTTTGCCAGAATACTGTTTCTTTCTTCCAGTTCCCCTTGAAGAACTTTACTGATATATTTTTCCTGCACCTCTTTTCTCCCATTTCCGGAAGCTGCCACGACCTGATCCATATCACAGATACACACAAGGCACCCTGCCTCTTTTGCCAGGCTGTCTGCATACATACCTGCAAATGCAGCAAGCTCTCCAATCGGTGAATATTTTTTCAATATAATCTCGCCTTCCCGGTCGGTAAATATCTCCAGTGGATCACCTTCTCTGATCCTAAGTGTTCTTCGTATTTCTTTCGGAATGACCACACGTCCCAGGTCATCAATCCGACGTACAATTCCTGTTGCCTTCATATGATTCCTCCATGATTGATTCCGCATGGCTGTTCTTTCTTCTCATGCTAAATTTTACTTTTAATGCTATTATGTGAAAATGCATGAAAATTATTCTAATAAAGGAAGCAGAATTTTTTGCGTATTCCATATTGGAAAAATTATTCTTTCTTTAAATCCCGGAATGGACTCTTCATATAATGACATAAAATCCATCAATTTGATTGATTGGTTAATTTCAGAATAATATCAAATGCGCTCAAATGTCCACAACATTCCACCCAGATATCGCGTATAACAACCTCCACTTACAGGCAGGACTCACCTTTACTCATCCTTCACTTCTTCGCCTGCAAGCTTCAGGATATCTTCCACGGTGTCTTCCGTAATACCCATACGCTCCGCCACTTCATCGACCGATACTTTTCTTCCGTATTCTTCCTTCATGCTTTTGATTGTCTCGTCCAGATCATTCACCCGCTCGACCATCTTCTTATCGCGGCGTTTTTCTTCGGTGTGGGATTCCAGCATCACCCGGATTCCAGCGCGCACCTGCTCCAGCACTTCTGCTTCTGTTGCTTTCTTATTCTCACCTAAGTACAGCATCAAGCTGACATTGCCTTCCTGGATCACATCACCGATGAAGATTCCCGGCATATGCAGCTTTACTGCTTCTTCCACAACTTTTGGAAGATAATATGCAAGTGTTACCTCTTCCTCCGTCTGCTTCGCCATTTTTTCAATATCAATCAGATATTCTGCCACATAGTCTTTTTCCTGCTGGCTTAATGTATCTTTTTCTTCTTGTTCTGTTTTTTCTGTATTTTCTATAGTTCCTGTATATCCGATTACTTCCACTTTCTGAGACATCAGGAATTCATGAACCAGATTCATCTGCTCATCTGTAAGATTGTCATCCTGAAAGAAAGCTTGCACTTCCTGACTGGTCATTTTATTATTCTGGCTTGCTGCAACTGCAAGAAGCTCTCCTAATTTTTTCTGAAACTGGGCTCTGTCTGCCATATCTTTACTCCTTCGTTAAATTTTCTTTACCTTTTTATCATTCACGTTCCTGTTATTCAAGAACTCTCTTCAAATGTCAATAATGAAATGCCGATAGCTCTTCATATCTTCTGGCATCTGTTCTTCATTACACTCCTTCGTAGGAAAAATCAGGAATAAAGCTTTCTTTTGCCGTTTCGCCTTCCTGAATAAATGCCTGCTCCACGCCAAGATCTATGGCATAATCCACCAGAACATCATATGCTTTTTTCGTCACTTTCTTGGCAAGCTCCGGATATTTTTCCCGATTCAACGTATCGAGTGGAGTGTACTGGTTCATGAGACTCATATAAATCTGGTCACCATATGTTTCATAGAGATATTTCACAATTCTTCTCGCATCTCTCAGACACCCCGGCAATAACAAATGTCTCACAATTACACCTTTTGTCATAATCCCCGCATCATTAAATACAGGATTCCCAGTCTGCCGGACCATTTCTGCCAGTGCCCGTTTTGCTACTTCCGGATAATCTTCTGCCCCGGAATATTTCTTTGCATGCTCCGGATCCAGATATTTAAAATCCGGAAGGTATACAGCAACATATCCATTTAGCCTGCGTAAAGTCTCCACCTTTTCATAGCCGCTTGTATTATAAACAATTGGAAGGTTAAGCCCTTTTTTTCTTGCCTGATCCAGTGCCGCGATAATCTGTGGTACAAAGTGCGTTGGTGTCACAAGGTTAATATTGTTTGCCCCCTGTTCCTGAAGCTCCAGAAATATCTCCGATAACCGTTCAACACTTACTGTTTTTCCAACCTCACTGTTGGCAATGTGATAATTCTGGCAATATACACATCGAAGCGTACAGCCAGAGAAAAAAACAGCTCCGGATCCATTTATCCCGGAGATACACGGTTCTTCCCACATATGAAGCGCGGCTCTGGAAAGCCGGACCAAATCCGACTCCCCACAAAAGCCACGCTTTCCTTCTTCTCGCTTAATCTGGCACTGTCTCGGGCATAACATGCACCCGTTCACTAGACAACCTGTCCTTTCGCAACAAATACAGGAAACGCTTCATCACCCTTTAATTCTTTTCCATCGGTGATTTTTACATTCTTATCTGAAATGATATATTCCAGCTTTGTACCTTCTCCAACGATCGTATCCTGCATTAAAACACAATTCTTCACTTTCGCACCTTTTGCAATCTTCACACCACGGAATAAAATACTGTTCTCCACTTCACCTTCGATCACACAACCGTCTGCTACCATAACATTACTTGCTTTTGCATTGCCGATGTATCTGGTCGGATTATCGTCACGAATCTTTGTATAGATGGGATTACCTGTGAAAAGCTTCTCAAGATTCTTATCATCCAGAAGTTTCATGTTCTCATCAAAATAGCTCTTAAGTCCGGTGATTCTCGCCACATATCCTTTATGCTCATAAGCCATGACTTTATATGTATCCAGATGCGGGATCAGGATATCCCTCTCCAGTGAAATAGCTCCACGCATAAACGCTGCATTAATGGTATCGATCAGCCACTCTCTGTTCGCAATGTAAATATTCATAGAGAAATTCTGCACACCCTGCTCCTGCTTATTGATGTAGATGTCTTCTACTTTATCTCCATCCAGCTTCAACGTATAATAAAGCCCTTTACTTGCATCTTTTGCACCAGTCAGTTCCTGTGGCAGTTCCTCTTTTGTATAAGCGAACGTAATATCTGCATCCGTTTTTACATGCTGTGCGATCAGCGCATTGAAATCAAAATTTGCAGCAATATTCGTATCTGCCATAATCACATATTTTTCTTTTTGCTTTTTGAGTACCGGAAGAATATTGGCGAGCGCTTCCACTCTTCCTCCTCCCATACTGCCGATAGACTTCTGGGCAAATGGAGGAAAGATACTAAGTCCTCCGTTCTTACGGCTGAGATTCCACTCTCGGCCACCACCTAAATGGTCTACAAGCGAATGATAATTCTCACGAACAAGCACTTCTATTTTATCAATTCCGCAGCCAACCATACTGGATAACAAAAAATCGATCATTCGATAACGGCTTGCAAATGGAATGGAAGCCATTAGTCTTTCGCTGACCAGTTCCGGAACAAACTTATCATAATTATTCGGGAAAATAATTCCCATTGCGTCCGCATTTGCATTTATCATTTTTCTTCACCGTCCTTTACATCTTCACTGATCATGGCATTCGATCCAATCTTGGCACCTGTTCCGACGCAGACATCCGGTCCGATGGTTGCAACTCCTTGCTCTTCTTCTGTCGGCATAGCTCCTACCACAGCATTTTCACCGATCACTACATTCTCCGCAACAATACAATGCTTTACACTGGCTCCGGCTTTAATCGTTGTTCTGCCCATAACGACTGCATCTTCTACAACTGCTCCGGCTTCTACTTTCACTCCGGCAAATAGGATGGAATGTTTCACGCTGCCTGCGATCTTACATCCATCTGTGATCATCGAGTTCTCTACATTGGCTCCGGCGCAGATCTTATGTCCCGGCATACCACTGTTCCTGCTATAGATCTTCCAGTCTTCATCAAACAGGTTAATTCCACTGTGTTCCGGATCCAGTACTTCCATATTCGCTTCCCACAAAGATGGAATCGTTCCCACATCTTTCCAGTATCCGTTAAAGTGATACGCGTACATTTTTCTCTCATCACGCAGCAGATTCGGTATAATATTATTTCCAAAATCATTTTCAGATTCCGGGTCAGCCTCATCTTCAATCAGGTATTGTTTTAAAATATCCCAGTTGAATATGTAGATACCCATAGAGGCAAGATTGGATTTCGGATTCTTCGGTTTTTCCTGGAATTCCGTAATACGGTCATCATCGTCCGTGACCATAAGTCCGAATCTTGGTGCCTCCTCCCACGGGACTTCCATAACCGCAACACTGAATTCTGCGTTCTTTTCTTTGTGGAATCTAAGAAAATCACTATAATCCTGCTTGCAGATCTGATCTCCCGACAAAATAATGACATATTCCGGATCATAGCGCTCGATAAATGAAATATTCTGGTAAATTGCATTTGCTGTACCTTTATACCAATCTGAGCCAGATGCCTTCTGATATGGTGGTAATACATGAACTCCTCCATAGATTCGGTCCAGATCCCACGGTTGCCCATTTCCGATATACTCATTCAGCTCCAGAGGCTGATACTGAGTCAGAATACCTACTGTATCAATACCTGAATTTACGCAGTTTGAAAGTGGAAAGTCTATGATTCGGTACTTTCCGCCAAATGGAACTGCCGGTTTTGCAAGCTTCTGGGTCAGCGCATACAGTCTGGAGCCCTGCCCTCCGGCAAGTAACATTGCTATCATTTCTTTGCCCATTATAGTTCCCCTTTCTAATTCTATCATCTACCTGTAAAATGACAGATTATTTATTCTTGATATAAAAAATATTATACTATATTTCAGTTATTTTTTCTACAAACTCACTTATTGTTTTTCCAAAATTTTTGTTAGTTTTCTGTTAATTCTAATATCAGAATGAAGCATTATTTCTGTACGAATCTTTCTTTCAAAATCCAGGACTGGATATTTTCAATCTAGTCTTGTATAATAAAAGTAGTAATTTCGAGGAGGATATGTATCATGAGTAAAATTGATGAAATTAGAAGTGCTATGGTCGCAGCTATGAAAGCCGGCGAAAAGGAGAAAAAGGAAACTTTATCCATGCTTCTGGCAGCTCTTAAGAATAAACAGATCGACAAACGTGCAGATCTGACAGAAGAAGAAGAGATTCAGGTTATCATGAAAGAAATCAAGCAGACAAAAGAGACTTTGGAGATGACACCTGCTGACCGTACTGATATTATTGAAGAATGCAACCGCCGCCTGACTGTTCTGGAAGCCTACGCTCCAAAAATGATGGGCGAAGACGAGATAAAGGCAATCATCGAAGGTGTGTTATCTGAACTTGGTATCGAGAACCCAACCGGAAAGGACAAAGGAAATATCATGAAACATCTGATGCCAAAGGTAAAAGGTAAAGCTGATGGTAAGCTTGTCAATGATCTTGTATCCACATATTTCAAATAATTTTACCATATAGGAAATTCCATCTTCTATATGATAGAAAAGACCTGCCAACCGGCAGGTCTTTTCTTCTCTATGGAAATTTTTTCATGTCTTTCAGACTTACTGCAATTTAATTATCTGTCTGAGCCTGATCATCTGTCTGCACCTGATCTGTATACGGTGTCTGAGTCTCAGTCTTCATCTTTACAGACACTTTCTGGAAACTTACTTTTTTCCATACACCCTTATGCACTTTAATGTCTGCTTTTTTTCTCCACTTTTTCACTGTATCATCATAAAGCTTTGTCTGACGTTCCTGTACAATCTGTGATTTCTTAGAATCCGTTGCTGTACGATCTAACAGGCTTGTAACTTTTGCTACGTAACAGCCTTTTTCTGTCTCAATCACATCTGTAGATTCTCCCTCGCCCAGTGCATCTGCGGCTTTAATCAAATCTTCATCAGGAGAAGTTGTATCTTTATCAAACGTCAGTGTCTGAACCGTTGCCCCTTGCTCTTCTGCAAGCGCGTTCAAATCTCCACCTTCCTTCAGACCGGAAGCAATCGCCTCTGCCTGAGACTTTAACTGCGCTTTTTCATCATCGGAAACGTCTTTGCTGTTGCCGGAATCATCTTTTGTCTGATAAGAAATGAACACATAATCCATGCTCTTCTGTGCTGCTTCTTCATCTGAGACTTCTGTATCTGCCCCGGCCTGGATCGCAGTTCGCATCTTCTGCTGAACTGCCATCAGTGTCAATGCACGATTTACAGTCTTCTCATTACCAGATACAAGATTCTTGTCATCTAAAGAATTATCATTCAGAAACTGCTGCGTTGTCTCCTTGATCATTGCTTTATCTTCATCTGTAATTGACACATCATAATCTTCCATATGCTTTTCAAGAAGAATCATATCTTCCAGTGATTTCAGTACAGAACTCTTTACAGATTCTTCGTATGTCTCTCCGTCAGAAGCATCTGAGTTCCACTTATCTTCTCCCAGATAAGCAGAATAATATGTCTCATATGTTGCCTGTGTATATCTTGCGAAGAAATTGGCCAGATCCGCATCAATCTTTGTATCATCGACTGTCGCAACCGTCTCGTCTCCTTTTAATGATCCGCATCCGGTCAGTGTTGCAGCCGCCAATACTCCCGCAAGAGCCAGCGCAAATAATCTCTTTTTCATATCGTTTTAGTATCCTCCTTCATTCTGATGGGCAAAGAAATGTCCACTTTTTTTATTATATCTTCTTTTTTCTAGTCAAGCAATCCTTTTATACCAATTAACACTTTTTTCACAACCTCAATTGGATTCTCCACTTCACCACGCTTTGTTTTCTTCTTTTTCTGGTAAATGAATTTGGGATCCGATACATCCGCCTTAAATGACAGAGCTTCCGGAAATTGTTTTAAAAGATCCGGGATCCGCTCTACATGGATTTTTGCTTTTTCATACATACGGAATGTATAGGTCACACCTTTTTGAGTCACCTCAGTCACATACGCCTGGTGCGCCAGATTCTTAAGCCTTGCTACTTCCAGAAGGAGCTCCACTTTTTTAGGAATATCTCCAAAACGGTCAATCAACTCCTCTATCATATCGTCCATCTCTTCCTCAGACTCGATGGCAGCAATTCTCTTATAAATATCCAGCTTATGATATTCATTTGGTATATAAGAATCCGGAATATACGCATCGACATTGACATCCAATGCTGTCGTAAATGTATCCTCTTCTGATAATTCCCCTTTTAAATGTTTGACTGCCTCATTTAACATTTTGCAGTACATATCGTATCCGACCGCTTCCATATGCCCGTGCTGTTCGGCACCAAGAAGATTTCCAGCTCCACGGATTTCAAGATCACGCATGGCAATTTTGAATCCCGATCCAAGATCTGTAAATTCCCGGATTGCCGCCAGACGCTTCTCTGCAATCTCTTTCAATAATTTGTCCTTCCGGTACAACAAAAATGCATAGGCCATACGCCCGGAACGCCCGACGCGGCCACGAAGCTGATAGAGCTGGGAAAGGCCAAGCCGGTCTGCGTCGTGAATGATCATGGTATTTACATTGGATATATCAAGACCCGTTTCAATAATCGTTGTCGACACAAGCACATCAATATCTCCATTAATAAAATCATACATGATCTTTTCAAGCTCATGCTCCTTCATCTGTCCGTGGGCAAAGGATACATTTAACTCCGGGACAAGTTTCTGAATATGCGCTGTTACCTCTGCAATGTCTTCCACTCGATTGTACACATAGTAGACCTGTCCGTTTCTCGCACATTCTCGTTCGATTGCCTCCCTGACCATCTCATCATTATATTCCATCACATACGTCTGGATTGGCAGCCGGTCCTGCGGTGCCTCCTCCAGCACGCTCATATCACGGATTCCGATAAGGCTCATATGAAGAGTTCTTGGAATCGGCGTTGCCGTCAACGTCAGAACGTCTACATTTTTCTTTAACTTTTTGATTTTCTCCTTGTGCTGGACTCCAAAACGCTGCTCCTCGTCGATGATCAGCAATCCCAGATCCTTATACTCAATATCATCACTGAGCACACGGTGGGTTCCAACTACAATGTCCACCAGCCCGCGTTTCAAGTTCTGAATCGTATCTCTTTGCTGAGCCGGAGTCCTGAATCGGCACATCAGATCTACCCGGACCGGGAAATCCTTCATTCTCTGACAAAATGTATTGTAATGTTGCTGTGCCAAAATAGTGGTCGGTACCAGATAGACCACCTGCTTATTTTCCTGTACTGCCTTAAATGCCGCACGGATTGCAATTTCCGTCTTTCCATAGCCTACATCACCACAGATCAGACGATCCATGATCTTGTGACTTTCCATATCCTTCTTCACAGCATTGATCGCCAGAAGCTGATCTTCTGTCTCCTCATACGGGAACATTTCCTCAAATTCTTTCTGCCAGACTGTATCCTCCCCGTAAACAAACCCATCCTGATTCTGTCTTGCTGCATAAAGTTCTACCAGATCTTTTGCAATTTCTTTAACTGCCCCCCGAACCTTTGCCTTCGTCTTTGTCCACTCCTGAGTTCCAAGACGGTTAAGTTTTGGTTTTTTTGAATCAGAACCGGCATATTTCTGGATCAGATCCAACTGTGTTGCCGGAATATAAAGATTTCCACCCTTAGCATAGGAAATCTTCATATAGTCTTTGGAAATCTTATCCACTTCGATTTTTTCAATTCCTTGATAAATTCCCAGTCCATGATTCTCATGTACCACATAATCTCCAGGTTTTAATTCTGAGAAGCTTTGGATCTTACGCCCTTCATAAGTGGTACGGCGTTTTTTCTTCCTTTTATTCTTTCCGAAAATATCCGTTTCTGAAATTACAACAAAATTCAAAAGTGGATACTCATAGCCTTCTGCAATATAACCATAAGCAGTCATAATTTCTCCCGGTTCTACTTCACGCTCCATATCTTCACTGTAAAAGCTACTCAGATTGTAATCTCGAAGATCTTCTGCCAGGCGCCTTGCTCTTGTTCTGGAACCGGAAAGCAGAATGACACGGCTCTGATTTCGTTTCATTTTTTTCAGATCCTGCGTTAGAAGTTCAAAACTTCTATTGTATGGATCCACATTTTTCGTTTGAAGATTATAACTTGCCCGGATATTCAACCCAGGGCAACGCATATCCAACGCCTGAAATCCCACGCTGGAATATTCATTCATTTTCCTCATAATCTCCTGCGTTGTAAAAAGCACCGCTTCGCTGTCGGCTACTTCGTATCCGCTCTGGGCACGTCGTTTCTGGGCTTCCAGAAATTCTTCTTCCACTCCTTCGCCTTTTTCCTTCAAACGCACAGGCTCATCTAAGAAAAGAATTGTATTTTCTTTTTCAAAATAATCCAGAAAAGAAACTCTTTTTTCTTCTTCCTCTGGAAATTCTGTAGCCGGAAACACTTCTACCTCGTCAAGCTTCTCGATAGATCGCTGCGTCTCCGAATCAAAGGTTCGAATAGAATCCACCTCATCTCCCCAAAGTTCAATCCTAACCGGGAGCTCCTCCGTCAGCGGATATACATCCAAGATGCCGCCACGGACCGCAAACTGCCCCGGTCCTGCCACCTCTATCTCTCTGTCATACCCACACTGTGCCAGCTTCACAGACAATTCATCCAGATTCAAAGTCTCGTCGGAGCATATCTTGATCACCCTGCTCTTTATCATTTCTTTCGGAAGGAGTGCATCCATAAATGCATCAAAACTAGCAACCACAGTTATCGGTTCGCCTTTTAAAACTGCCTGTATCACCTGCATTCGCTGACTGACCAGCTCTTTACTACGAATATCTGCCTGGTAAAACAGCAAGTCTTTTGCTGGATAAAAACTAATGGCTGCATCTAAAAAACGATACTCTTCATAAATCTGTTTCGCTTTTGCCTCACTGGAACAGGCGATGACTTTATAACAACAGCCATCGCTAAGTGCGTACATCATATGAGTCTTCTGGGAATTCACACAACCTGTCAGCATCAGAACTCCCGGAGCTTCTTTTTTCTTTTTTACGATATCTTCATATTCTGCCAGTTCCAAAAGCGGCTTAAGTAACGCCTGCACTTTTACTCCTCCTTCGGCTTCACTTTACGGTTATACTCATTCATGGCCGCATCAATCTCACCTTTTAATATCTCTTCTGTGGCAGAAATTGCCTTTTCATATCCCTCTTCCATAAGTTCCAGATCCTCTCCATGAAAATGTCCGAGAACATAGGCAGCCAGATCATATCCTTTCGGCTTTTCTCCCACTCCGACTTTAATTCTTTGAAATGTATCTGTCCCAAGCTGGGCAATAATATTTTTAATTCCGTTATGTCCACCGGCACTTCCTTTTTTACGAATCCGGATCTGCCCCGGGTTCAGACTGATATCATCATATATCACAAGCAGCTCTTCTTTCGAATCTACCTTAAAATAATCCACCAACTCGCGAATGCTCTCACCACTTAAATTCATATAAGTCTGCGGTTTAACAAGAAGAACCTTCTGACCTTCGATGATTCCTTTTCCAACATAGGCACGCCCTTTTTTTGCGTCCACTGCAATATTATATTTTTCTGCGATTTTATCTATCACCTGAAATCCTACATTATGTCTTGTACCTTCGTATTCTTTTGTCGGATTTCCAAGTCCTGCTATAATTATCATATTTTCCACCTCTTTATCTCTACCCATTCTACAGGATATCTATTCTTTTGTCACGAAAAAAGCTGTATAATTTTCCAACCTTTTTCATACATTATAAAGAACAAAAACCTAAGAAAACAAATACAGGAGGTTATTATGAGTTCAAAAACAAAAATCGTTGTACTTCACATGAAGGAAATTATTTATACAGTCCTGTTCATCTGTCTCGGCATTTTGCTGGTGGCACTGCTTACATTTATGTTCCACCCGAAAAACAAAGAAACTTCCTCATCAAAGAGCACTTCCTATCAACCGGGCATCTACACTTCACAGCTTACTTTGGGCGATAAAGAGCTGGAAGTAGAAGTCACAGTCGACGAAAATCATATCAACTCTATCCGATTTTCCAACCTGGACGAAACCGTCACCACCATGTATCCGTTGATCCAGCCGACTATGGAAGAAATCGCAGACCAGATCTGCCAGACACAATCGCTAGAAAACATTTCTTATTCCTCCGACAATCCATATACCTCTCAAATCATCATCAACGCCATTGATGATGCCCTAAAAAAAGCCGTAACCACCAGATAGTTACGGCTTTTTCTCTTCTATGTAGTTTTCTTATTATCTGTGCTGATTCAACCTCTTTCCCGGACATTTTACTGCACCGGATTTTAACCTTCCACAATCAGATATCTTCCGTCCGGAATCGGGAACACTTCTGCTGCTTCTTCCAGTTCCTCATCAGACATTCCCTGAATATCCATTCCTTCTTCTTCCAGGAATTCTTTTACCTCATCAATGTTTTCCACAACAACTGCCATGCAGTCCTCCAGAAATGCTTCTGCATCTTCCAGCGTCTCTGCAACTGCCTCCTCAAAAAGTTGTGATTGATTTTCAAGAAATACGTTCAGACATTCCTCATCAAACTCATTCATTACCTCTTAACCTCCTTTTTATAGATATTCCTGCAATTTCTCTGCCTTGTCTATCATATACTGGGCTCCGGCAATCATTAACTCTTCTTTCGTACGAAATCCCCACGTCACTGCGATAGTTTTTACTCCTGCATTCTTTCCAGTCACCACATCTACTTCAGAATCTCCTACATACAGACACTCCTTGTAATCTACACCGAGCTTTTTCGCCACATAAAACACTCCCGCCGGATTCGGTTTTCTTGGAATTTCATCCTTCTGTCCCTGTACCCAGTCAAACAACTTCTCACCATAAATTGCATGAACCGCTTTCACCGCCTGACAATGAGGTTTATTGGACAGCACCGCCAATTTCACTCCCTGTTTCTTTAACTTATACAGCATTTCCGGGACGCCTTCGCAAGGTGTTACATGATATGTACAATTCTCATCAAATATGCGTCCATAGATCTGCATACCTTCCTCAATTCTGGTCGCACCAGGATTCCCCGATGCATCCAGCGCCTTCTCCATCAACACCCTCGCACCATTCCCTACGAACTCCCGACACTGTTCTTTAGAAATCTCCGAAAGATTCATCTCTTTTAATGTCAGGTTAACCGAATAGACCATGGAATCCAACGTATTACCAATCGTACCATCAAGATCAAAAATACATGCCTTAATCATTGCCAAAAAATCCTCCATGCCAATATCATAGTATGAGATGTCGGAGATGTCAATTACCAATTGGGGACGGGGTTTTTTCAAAAAAACCCCGTCCCCAATTGGACTTTAACCTGTCCCTTTTTTTAACCCCACCTACGTTTTTACGGGCTTTAGTGCTTCTCACACCTGTCCCTTTTTAACTTTCCACCAAATACTGCCTCATTATGCGAAGTGCATTTTTTTCCAGGCGGCTTACTTGTGCCTGGCTGATTCCCACATCTCTTGCCACTTCCATCTGGGTTCTCCCGTCAAAAAAGCGAAGGGAAATAATGTATCTTTCCCGTTCGTTTAAATGTTCCATGGCAGCCTGTAGCGACAGGCTTTCGACCCATTTTTCTTCTTTATTCTTGTGATCGCTGATCTGGTCCATCACGTAAAGTGCGTCGCCTCCGTCACTGTACACTGGTTCCTGGAGGCTCATAGGTGCCTGAATGGCATCTAGCGCATAGACAATGTCCTCCTTGGCTATTCCAATCTCCTGTGCAATTTCCTGAACTGTAGGCTCTCGCATATTCTGTTTCACATAATTTTCTTTCGCATAAATTGCTTTGTATGCGGTATCACGAAGGGAACGGCTGACTCGTATACTGCTGTTATCCCGCATGTAACGCCGAATTTCTCCAATGATCATAGGCACTGCATAAGTACTGAATTTGACGTCCAGCTCCGTATTAAAATTATTGATTGCCTTAATCAGCCCGATACAACCAATCTGAAATAAGTCATCGGGGTTTTCATTACTGGAATGAAATCGTTTGATCACACTTAGAACCAGTCTTAAATTTCCTTTGATATATTCCTCTTTTGCCTCATCGTCTCCCGCTTTAATACGCGCAAACAAAGCTTCCTTCTCCTCTTCTTTCAGGATAGGAAGCTTTGCCGTATTCACACCACATATTTCAACTTTTCCCTGCATTTTTTCGAACCTCCTGCCAGATGTTTTCTGATTACGTCTAGTAGAAATTCTCTCCATATGCAGGTTACTTATTCGTAAGTGTCATGAAATTAAAAAATTTTTGCCCCTTGACATCACACGTCCGGCATCATCTTATCCCGCCAGCCATGCAAACCACTTTATAGGTCTGATTATTTTGCCAAATCTGACACTCTTATCTGTCCCACTTGTCTGCCAGATTATTAATCTGATTCTCGAACTTCATCAGTTCTTTGTTTGCAAGTCCTTCATTCTTATATACCACATCAAGCAGTCTCTTTGCCGCTGCGACCACTCTGTAAAATGCATTCTGCTTACGGATCTGTGCTGGTTTTTCCACTGCCTTTTTCGGTTCTTTAATTCCAACTGACAGGATTTCACCTGTAGCAAGATCCACACATCCTCCGGAATACGGTGCCATGGCCGGCCAGCCAAACTTTTCCGTAATTGCTTCTGCAAATGTATCCGTAACCTGATCTTCACCATGAACTACGAATACATGCTGCGGTGTGTTCTCAAATCCTGACAACCAGTCTAAAAGTCCGTTCCGGTCTGCATGTCCGCTAATACCTTTCAGACTTTCAATCTTCGCATTGACTTCGACTGTCTCACCAAAAAGCTTGACGCATTCCGCACCCTCAATCAGCTTTCGCCCCAGTGTTCCTACCGCCTGATATCCTACAAAACAGATCGTACTTTCTTTTTTCCACAGATTGTGCTTCAAATGGTGGCGGATTCGTCCTGCCTCACACATTCCTGATGCCGATAAGATAACCTTCGGTTTTGTATCAAAATTGATCATCCGGGACTCATCACTTGTAATCGTTGTTTTTAAGCCCGGAAAAACAAGTGGATTGATTCCTTTCTCAATAATCGCAAGTGCATCCTCGTCAAAACAGGATTTTACATTCTTATTAAATACGTTCGTTGCTTCAATTGCCAATGGGCTATCCACATAAACCTCGAAATTCGGATAGTCCGGCAGCAAGTTTTTCTCCTTGATCTCACGGATAAAATACAGAAGCTCCTGTGTACGTCCCACTGCAAAGGACGGAACGACCACATTCCCTCCGCGGTCAAAAGTCTCCTTTAAAATTCTTGTAAACTCTCCGACATAATCCGGTCTTACATCCCCATGCACCCGGTCTCCATATGTAGATTCAATCAAAATATAATCTGCTTCTGTCACTTTCTTTGGATCCTTGATAATCGGCTGATCCAGATTTCCCACATCTCCGGAAAATACGATCTTTTTGGAAATGTCTCCCTCTGTGATCCACATCTCGATTGCCGCAGAGCCAAGAAGATGCCCTACATCCGTAAAACGAATATCTATTCCGTCACACAGTGTAATTCTTTGATCATAATCACACGGTGCCAGCAATTTGATCGCTGCATCGGCATCCGCCATTGTATAGAGCGGCTCATATTCCGGTCCGCCGCTTCGCCTTGCTTTACGATTCCGCCATTCCGCCTCAAACTCTTGAATATGGGCACTGTCACGCAGCATGATATTACACAGATCTGATGTGGCAAATGTTGTTACGATTTCTCCATGAAATCCCTGTTTGCAGAGCATCGGAATCTTTCCGGAGTGATCGATATGTGCATGCGTCAGGAGAATATAATCTATATCTCCCGATGCAACCGGGATTTCCTGGTTCTCGTAAAGATCTGGCCCCTGCTCCATACCGCAGTCTACCAGAATGTTCTTTCCGCAGGCCTCAACAAGGTGGCAGCTGCCTGTCACTTCGTGGTCCGCTCCTATAAAAGTAAGCTTCATACACGTATCCCCTTTTTATTTTCATTCTACCACTTTTTCAGGAATACTTCACCATTTCTTTTCTCAGGCGCACCATAATTTTTTTCTCAAGTCTGGATATGTAGGACTGGGAAATCCCCAGCAGATCTGCCACCTCTTTTTGCGTCTTTTCCTCCCCGTCCACAGTTCCGATACCAAAGCGCATCTGTATGATAGAACGTTCTCTTGCTGACAACAGATTCAGTGCTTTTATCAGAATCTTCCTCTCTGCCTCCTGCTCCAGATCCTTATAAATCGTATCCTCCTCCGTGCCCAGAATATCTGACAGCAAGAGTTCATTTCCATCCCAGTCCACATTCAGCGGCTCATCGATTGACACTTCCAGTTTCGTTTTATTATTACGTCGCAGATACATTAAAATCTCGTTTTCAATACAGCGGGAAGCATAGGTCGCAAGTTTTATATTTTTCGTCGGGTTAAATGTATTAATTGCCTTAATCAATCCAATTGTTCCGATGGAAATAAGATCTTCCACTCCGATACCAGTATTATCAAATTTTTTCGCTATATAAACGACCAGGCGCAAATTATGTTCTATCAGAAGTTTCCTCGCCTCTTCGTCATGTGCACTTCCCAGATAACCGATTGCTCTCGCCTCATCATCTGCTTCTAACGGTGCAGGCAAAATGTCTGACCCTCCGATATAGTGTATCTCTCCTCCGTCCGGAAATAAAAATGTCCGAAAATCCGGAATTACGTTTAACTGAAACTTTTTGGGCATAACTGCTTTCATTAACATATCTATTCCTCCATTTACAAATTAACTTTTTTATTTACTTATCAGTCATTTCATGGCTTCCATTTTCACAGATGTCTTTCCATATTAAATCCACTATTTACTTCGACAATGACTATAAATACATTTTTCAATATCCGATTTATTCTTCTGCCTGCTATAAATCATCAGGATTCAAGATCATGTCATATACATTGGAAAGCTTCTGTCTCTCACTGACTGCCACAAGTGGTTTTTCCACCCATTTTTCTTCCTTTTCACACTGACAGCACAAACAATCCAGCATAAGGATCGGCATCGTACCATTTTCCTTTCCAATACTCTGATAGGTGATTACACGTTTACTTGAAAAATCTGTGCAGCCAAGTTTTTCGGCTATCTCTCCTGTAATTACATGAACCGGTCTTCCCGTCAACGAATCCCGCAACCTGTTTCCAGTGTCAATAATGGCATAAATCTCACATTCTCTTCCGTTTTGATACAGCCTGGCTCTACAGGAGCCAGCCATATTTTTATGAAAATAAGCCAGCAAATCCCATATTCCAAGACAAAGATGATATCCTGCAAATGCAAGTATTAAAAACACTGCACCTCCACGAACGTATGGCTGAAATACATTCAGTATACCGCCCAGTAAAAATGCACTGACATACAGCAATATCCATGCTTTTATCAGAGTACGTTTTTCTTTTATCCCAAGTCCTGTTTTCAACAGACACATATTCATGACTCCGTGAAACAACACAAGCCTCCATATCTTTCCTCGCAAAAAGACCACAAATATGCAAGTCAGAAACGCACCGACCATTGCTCCCGCAATAATTCGCAGACGTCTGATCCGGCACTTAAGCATCTTTCCTACCATTAATAACAGGAAATAATCCATCAGAAAATTAATAAGAAAAAACAGATCTATGTACAGCTCATAGTGCATGTTCCACCTTCTTCCTCTTGTATACGCAATCGATTTTGTACTTTTGAGTGATTTTATTATACGTGTGACCACACGTAGATTTTGTCAGATAATGAAAGAAACAATTCAGTTTATTACGACAGGATTTTACGCATTATCCCTTCTTTTTCCATGTTTTTTCGCCATGTAATTTCATATGACATAATTCATGTATTTACCACAAATGAACGAATTTTTTGTCGATGTATTTTTACAATGATGAATAAAGAATGTGCCTTGGCATATTCTGGCGCCTGCGGCAGTCGTTTGCGACATCATCATTGTACGCCGCAGTGCGCATCCTGCCGGAGGCTTTTTGTATATAATAGGAAATGCAATTTCCTATTATATACAAAAAGAGTCAAAGAAACTTATTCGTTTCTTTGACTCTTTTATTCATTCAATCTTGTATTCTAATATGAATTCCTATTTTTTAAAGAAATCTGGAATCTTGATAGACTGCTCTTTTACACGGCTTGTCGGAGTTCTCGGTGTCTCCATGGAAGGTGATGTTCCTCCAACTGTTCTTCTAGGAACTTCCGGCTCTTCCACTGTTCTGTTCACAGATCCCATACTCATATCAAGCTTTGGAGCTGCCTGCTGGCGAACCGGCTGTCTGTCATATGCAGAAGCATGTCCTGTATGTGTAGCTGTATGCCCCACATTTGCTGCCGGACGCTGGCTCTCCAGTCTGGATTTTAATTTGGAAGCTGTACCTCCTACATTATGAAGTCCTGTTGCGATAACTGTGATCGTAGCTTCATCAGCCTTGGAATCATCATACATCGCACCAAAGATAATATTCGCATCTTCTCCGGCAAGATCCTGAACATACTCAGCTGCATCTGATGCATCCATAAGAGTGATATCTCCGGATACATTGATGATAACATGAGAAGCTCCGGCAATTGTTGTCTCCAGAAGAGGACTGGCAACTGCCTGTTTTACTGCCTCAAGCGCTTTATCGTCACCGCGTCCCATACCGATACCGATATGTGCGATTCCCTTGTCTGTCATAACAGTCTGAACATCTGCAAAGTCCAGGTTGATCAAAGATGGTACATTGATCAGGTCTGTGATACCCTGAATACCCTGCTGTAACACCTCATCAGCCTTCTTAAGTGCTTCCGGCATAGTTGTACGTCTATCAACAACCTCAAGAAGCTTATCATTTGGAATGACGATCAGTGTGTCTACACTTTCTTTTAATTTTTCAATTCCTGCAAGAGCATTGTTCATACGTGTCTTGGACTCAAAACGGAACGGTTTTGTTACAACTCCGACTGTCAGGGAACCCTGTTCCTTGGCAATACGTGCTACAACCGGTGTAGCTCCTGTTCCTGTTCCGCCACCCATACCACAGGTAACGAAGACCATGTCTGCTCCTTTTAATGCTGCTGCAATCTCTTCGGAACTTTCCTCTGCAGCTTTCTCACCAATCTCCGGTCTTGCTCCCGCACCAAGACCTTTGGTAATCTTATCTCCGATCTGTAAAAGTGTCGGAGCCTTACTTAACTGAAGTGCCTGTTTATCTGTATTAATTGCAATAAATTCCACACCGGCAATCTGCTCGTCGATCATTCGGTTCACAGCGTTGTTACCGCCGCCGCCGACTCCTACAACTATGATCTTAGCCGCTGCTTCTGACTCGTTGGTTTTAATTTCTAGCAAGGGTTTCTCCTCCTTTGTTATCCTTATTATACATTATACACCCATATATATTTCTATAATATAGACTTTTGTCCAAAATATCAATAGAATTTCATGACTTTTTCAATTTTTTTTGTTTTATCCTGCATCTTCCGGAAAAACTCCAATATCAAAAGTCGCTGTGTCACTCTCATCAGAAAAATTTTCCAGATGAAGCGTTCCTTCTTTTCCTTCCAGCTTTTCAAGAATCTTAGGAATCTGTGCAACTTTCACGGAAGTGACATCATTTCCAAGGCTCACACATACATTCCCGATGTACACATAAATTCTGTCAGAACGACACATAATCTTTGTGACAGACAACTCGTACTTTTTCATCTCTCTGGTAGCTTCCAGTATCTCCTGATAGATAATCGAACTTTTCTTTTTCAATTTGTGGTAAAGCTTAAGTTCATCCGGATCCATACCGTCTACAAGCGGAATTCCATCTACCGGTGCTTCCTCTACATCTACGACCATACCATCCTGGTCAAAATAGTAATACTTTCCATCTGAATCCATTACATATCCGATTCTTTCCTTCTCCTGAACTGTAATCTTAAGCGTCCACGGATTTTTAAGACTTACCTTAATACTTTCAAAACAGTCCGGCTGTTTTCCATAACCGAGTTTATATTTTGCAAGCACATACAGCCCATTGACCGAATATTTATCGTTCTGAACAGATTTTACAATTTCTTCTGTACTGCAATAATCATTTCCCTTCACTTCTACTTTCTGGACATGAAACAAAATAAAAATTCCAAGTACAAGAATTAAAAAGGCAAAGAGCAATACAAAAAAAGCATAAACTCTATGTTTTCGTTTTTTCTTCTTTTTTTTCTTTTTCGGACGTCTTTCTGCATGATCTTGATAGTCGTCCAGGTATTCTTCCCTTTTCATTCACCCCTGCTCCTTATTCTGTAATCTCCTCTTCACAGTAACTTCCATTTTTCGAGACGCTTAGTACAAGCCCCATTTCTACCAGTAAAAATACAACTGAAGTTCCGCCATAACTAATGAATGGCAACGTAATTCCAGTATTGGGGATCGTATTGGTCACGACCGCAATATTTAAGATGACCTGAATCATCATATGTGCCATTGCCCCGGAAGCAATCAATGCCCCAAACAGATCTTTTGCCTGCGTTGCAATGACAAAAAAACGCCAGATCAGAAGCAGAAAAAGCATCAGAATAAAACATGCGCCAAATAATCCAAGTTCTTCACAAATGATGGAAAAAATCATATCATTTTGGGCTTCCGGTACAAAGCCAAGCTTTTGAATACTCTGTCCCAGCCCTCTTCCAAATAATCCTCCACTCCCAATTGCATACAATCCCTGCAGAGTCTGATATCCCTTTTCATAAGCTTCCGGATTCTTCCAGACTGCAAGCCGTTCCAGCCGGTAGCTCTCCAAAGCAAGAAAGATTCCCATAAATCCTGCCCCGGCCGCTCCCAGAAAAATAAACTGCCCGTACTTTGGACTCGCCACAAAAATCAAGACGACTGCTATACTCAGAATAATGATTGCTGTGCTCAAGTTACTGGCTCCGACCAATCCTACTATCGGCAGCACGACTATCATGATTTTTATCAATGTCCGCATACGGTACATTTTTTTCACATTGCGTGTGACGTAAGAAGCCAGAAATAAAATAACCGCAACCTTTGCAAATTCCGATGGTTGAAATGACAGTGGACCAAGTGCAAGCCAGCGCTTGGAACCATTATACTCCCTGCCCACAAATATGACAGCAATCGACAGAAGCAGCGCCACAAGGTAACAAAGCCACGCTATGTTCTTCAATCTGTGATAATCAAGCTGTGCAGTAAAAAACATTGCCAGAAAACCAAGACCAGTCGCAAATACCTGCTTTTTCAGATAATAGGAACTGTCACAGAATTTCACTTCTCCATTATACGCACTTGTACTATACAGAATGATAAGACCTGACAGCACCAGAATTCCCAGTACTGTCAGGAGCGTATAATCGTATCTGCCTCTTGCTGCCATACGTGTCAATCCATTCGCACTCCTTATAAGGAATTTACAATCTCTTTAAATTTATCTCCACGTACTTCATAATTCGGGAACATGCCCCAGCTTGCACACGCCGGAGACAGAAGCACTGCATCTCCCGGCTCTGCCATCTCCACTGCAAGATTCATAGCTTCTTCAAATGTGTCCACATACACATAATCATGAAAATCACATTTTTCACAGTCTCTCGCAATCTTTTCTTTTGTCGCACCCATCAGGATCAGTTTCTTGACTTTTCCATCAAAACTGTTAATCCACTCTGTATACTCGGAATCCTTGTCGTATCCCCCGCCTAACAGGATTGTCGGCCGGCGCATTGCCTGGATTGCCTTAATTGCGGCATCCGGATTCGTTCCTTTAGAATCATTGTAATAAACAACTCCGTTTTTCTCAGCCACATATTCTATACGATGTGCGACTCCTTTAAATGCAAGAATTGCCTTCCTGATTGTCTCCATCGGAACGCCATAAACAGCTGCCATGCATACAGCTGCCATAACATTTTCATAATTGTGCGTTCCTAAAATCTGAAGTTCGTCAACATGGCAGACTTCGACTTCATCCGGATTCTTGTAAATAATTTTATCGTTATCCAGATAAATACCTTTTTCCAGCTTATGCTGACTGCTGAAGAACAGAACATGACACTTTAATGTCTCTGCGAATTTACGCATAACCGGCTCTTCATAGTTCAGAACACAATAATCGTCTTCTGTCTGATTTCTTGCAATGTTCTCCTTAGCAGCAATATAAGCTTCCATCGTATGATGCCGGTTCAAATGATCCGGTGTATAATTCAAGATCGCACTTACATTTGGGCGGAATGACACGATACTCTCTAGCTGAAAACTACTCATCTCTGCCACGGCAATGGAATGCTCTGTCATAAGATCTGCTGCAACAGTATACGGATTCCCGATATTTCCAACTACGAACACATCATCCTGGTAAGCCTTCATGATCTCACCGAGAAGTGTTGTTGTTGTCGTCTTGCCATTCGTTCCGGTAATTGCAAGTACGTCTCCCTTACCAAATGTATATGCAAGTTCCACTTCTCCGATAACCGGAATCTCTTTTTCTTTCATCTTTAAAATAATCGGAAGATCTGTCGGTACACCCGGACTTAAGATCACCAGATCCAGCGTATTTGGAAGTTCCTCTGGAAAAGCACCGATTATGATCCGGGCTTTACTTCCTTCCTGAAGCTTTGCGCGCACGTCTGCTTCAGTCAGTTTTTCATTTCCGTCATAGAGCACCACATCCGCTCCATTCTCTTCCAGTAATTTCACTGCCCCGATTCCACTGATTCCAGAACCGAATACCAGCACTTTCTTTCCTGCTACTACCATTTTATCTTCCTCCTGCATTCATACCCAATCTCGCGATTCGGTATTTTCATATTTTCTCTCTACTTCACGTAATGCCTCGGCTTCGTGCTTCGGACTTTTGAGATTTGGCATCATTACATGGCCATCAGTGCGATCAGGCACAGAAGTGCTGTAATAATGGAAAATACAGCGACGACTCTTGTTTCTGACCAGCCACATAATTCAAAATGATGATGAATCGGAGCCATTTTGAAAAATCTCTTTCCACCTGTCTTTTTAAAGTAAGTTACCTGAATCATAACAGATAATACTTCTACCAGATAAATGAGTCCGACAATCACAATAAAAATCGGCATCTGGAGCATATAAGCTGCGGACGCAACAAAACCGCCCAGTGCCAGAGATCCTGTATCTCCCATAAACACACTTGCCGGATACACATTAAACAATAAAAACCCAAGCAATGCACCTACAACTGCACATGTAATCGGCTCAATTCCACTCTTTGTTCCAACTGCAACAACTGTAAAAAATGTTGCTACCAGAACAGTCACGCTTGAAGCAAGGCCATCCAGACCATCTGTAAAATTTGTTCCGTTAACAGTACCAATCACGACAAAGAACATCAAAGGAATCGCAAGCCAGCCGATATCCAGATACTTTCCACCAGAGAACGGAATCAGCATTGCAAGAGAAACTCCACTGTACTTTACCATATAAAACGCAAAAATTGCTGTCACAACAATCTGAAGTGCCATTTTCTGCTTTGGATATAAACCATCAGAACGTTTCATAACAACTTTCAGATAATCGTCTAAAAATCCAATCAGACCGAATCCAAGTGTCAGAAACAAGATTGGGATAATCTTCGGATAGTCTTTAATATAAAATACGGATGTGATCACAACACTAAGCAGGATCATAACTCCTCCCATAGTCGGAGTTCCTGCTTTTTTCAAATGAGACTTCACACCATCCTCGCGTTCTGTCTGATCCATTTTCAGTCTTCTCAGCACCGGAATGATCAAAGGCCCCATAACCGCACTCAGTGCAAATGCAATAATCACCGGTAAAAATATCGTATAATCCATAACACACCTCTTCATTTCTTTTGTTCATTTTGCTTTAGTTAGTATACTGCATTTCGACGTCTTTTTCAATGCCAAGATACGGGAATATGTTGTCAAATATATCCCGTATCACCGGAGCTGCGATGGTCCCCCCGTAGTATACACCCTGTGGGTTATAAATAACACACATGCCGAGAATCTGCGGATTGGCAGCCGGTGCAAACCCTATAAAAGAAGAAATATATTTATTCGCACTTCTTGGAAGTGTCTGAGACGTAGCTGTCTTTCCACCAATATGGTATCCTTCGATCTTTGCATTTTTCCCAGATCCCTCTGACACAACACTTTCCAGCAATGCCTGCATCGTCCTGGAAGTTTCTTCCGACACGATTTGCTTTCCATCGTCATATTTTAATTCCCGCACCGTCTCTTTATCTTTGTCCAGTATCCGGACTCCAAAATGTGGTGTCACGCGCTTTCCACCATTGACCAGAGCACTCACGGTCGCTGCCATCTGAATCGGTGTCACTTGAAAGGACTGACCGAAACTCATGGTCGCAAGCTCCACCTGACCAATATTTTCTTCCTTATGCATAATCGTTGCTGCTTCCCCCGGAAGATCTACTCCCGTCTTTCCAAGAAGCCCGAACTGTTCAAAATAATCACAGAATCGTCCTGTTCCCAATCTCAGTCCAATGTCAATAAATACCGGATTACAGGAATTCTGTATCCCTTGTACAAATGTTTCAGCTCCATGTCCCCCTACTTTGTGACACCGGATTTTCCGGTCTTCCACGATTCGGTAGCCCGGACAGGAAAATGTATCTGAAAGAGATACCACCCTTTCTTCCAGACAGGCTGACGCCGTAATAATTTTAAAAGTGGAACCCGGCTCATATGTATCATTGATGCATCCATTTCTCCACATCTGATTCAAAGCTTCTTTTGATTTTTCTGAAATTTCCTGATCCTGATTCAACGTAAATGGTTCATTCAGATCAAATTCCGGTACATTTACCATGGCAAGGATTTCTCCGTTTTGTGGATTCATAAGAAGAATCGCAACCTTATCCGCCTGTTTTTCTTCCATGACTTTTTCTGCCATCTGTTGGGCGTACATCTGAATATTATAGTCCATACTGATTTGAAGCGTCTTGCCTGCCACTGGTTCTACCCGGTCTTCAGCTACACCCTCCAATTCAATACCTCTTGCATCTGTCGTTGTCAGAATCCTGCCGTTACTCCCCTTTAGGTAATCTTCGTATCTCACTTCCAGTCCGATGATTCCCTGATTATCACCACCGGTAAATCCAATCACCTTCGAAGCAAGCTCATTATACGGATAGTACCGTTTAAAATCTTCATCCACTTTCACTCCGGCAAGTTCCATTTCCCGTATCTTATCCCCTGTCTCCTTATCAACATTCGTCTTAATCCGTTCCATGGAAGACACCTTCTCCACCCGCTTTCTAACTTCCGCTTCCTCCATGCCCAGACATTTGCTCAGTTTTTTTATCACCACCTCTGGTTCCTTAATCTGGCTATGTATAACCGAAATTGTACACACCGTCCGGTTTGTTGCCAGCACTGTACCATTCGTATCGATAATTTCTCCTCTGGCTGCCTTAATCTTTCGTTCCCGCTCGTGAAGATCTTCCGCCTTTTTCTGATAATACTCCGCATCAAAAACCATCAGATAGACCATTCGTCCTATCAGACCCAAAATCATCAAAAGTGCCGCCAAAAACACAATCATAATTTTCCTTTTATTATATGTTTTATTTCTCAATACAAAAAAACCTCAGAAGCGCTGTTTTTATCAATTTATTAGGACACTTCCGAGGTTATTCATTTTCATATTTAATTTTTCCTGTTAATTTTCAAATATATCTATTCTCCGTCACCGGACTCTGTTGCCATGTCATCTGGTGTATCACCACTGCTGTCACTGCTCGCACTGCTATCAGATGATTTTGCATCTGCTGCCTTAGCATCTGCAGATTTTTCTACTCCGAGATACGGCAATATCTCTGTCATAATCTGAGATGCCATTGTCGTTGCCAGTTTACTGTTTGCCTGATTATCCACATTTGGCTCGTCAATCACAACGTAGACCATGACCTGTGGATTTTCCTGTGGTGCATATCCAATAAAAGAGACCAGATACTTTCCATTTCCTCTTGGCAGTTTTTCCGCAGTTCCAGTCTTACCTCCAACGTCATAACCTTCTACTGCCGCAGTCTTAGCTGTTCCTTCTTCCACAACTCCAAGCATATAATCTTTGATAATATCACTCGTCTCCTTAGAAATGGTATGTCTTACAAGAACCGGATCTTTATTTTCCGTCACATTTCCATTTTCATCCTGAATCTGCTTTACCACATGTGGTTCATAGTAATTTCCGCCGTTGATCAGTGAACAAAACGATGCTGCAAGCTGAGTCATTGTAACATTAAAGTTCTGTCCAAACGCGTTGGTAGCCAGCGTAGAGGAATCCATATCCTCTAGTGAGTATAAAAGTCCTGCTGCTTCTCCCGGAAGATCAATTCCAGTAGACTGTCCAAATCCAAACAACTGCTGATATCTTACAAACTGCTCTTTTCCTATTGCTGAACCGATCTGCATCAGTGCAACATTACAGGAATTTTCCAAAGCTACTTTTAATGACTGTGTTCCATGTCCATCACGGTTACTACAGTGAATATCATGGTCTCCTACGTGAAGAACACCATTGCAGACATAACTTTCATCTCCGGTCAGCACTCCAAGATCCAGACCTTCCGATATGGTAAACGGTTTAAATGTGGAACCTGGCTCATATCCACTGCTGATGCAGAAATTATTCCAAAGTGAATTCAGTTCTTTGACTTTCTCCTCATCAGACAGTGCTGCCAGTTCTTCTTCTGTGTGTAGTTTTGTCAGATCACGTGGATTGTTGAGATCATAATTCGGATAAGATGCCTCCGCAAGAATCTCTCCATTTTGCGGATTCATAACCATAACTGCCGTATTCTTACTTCCAAGTGTCGTACCGGAACTGTTCTCCTCGTTGAACTGTGTAATATATTTTTCCACTACACTCTGTACCTGAAGATCAATTGTTGACACAACCGTATCTCCGTTCTGTGCTTCCTTCACTGTCTTTTCATAGGATGAATCTTCGCTCAGATATCCATATTCTCTACCATCTGTACCATTTAAAATGGAATTATAAGAAGCCTCGATTCCATTACTCCCCACATTTCCAGACACGGTAAATCCAATCACATCACTGGCCAGTGTATTATACGGATATGTTCTCACGTAATCCTCTTCCAGCCAGATTCCATTGACATTCGGATAGTTCTCATCATCCTCATCTATCTTTTCGAACTCTTGAGCCTTTTCATAACTGACACCCTTTTTCATAATCAGATAACGGCTGTTCGGATTCTCCTCCACTTGATCTTCCACATCACTTTTATCAAGTCCAAAACAGTCTGCCAACACCTGAATTGTCGGGTCAACATATTTTTCATCACTATTCATGACCTTTGCATCCAGAATCACATTGTATACTCGCTGGCTTGTTGCAAGCTTCGTGCCATTCCGGTCTACAATATCACCTCGTTTAAATGGAATCGTTCTACTCTGATACTGTTGCTGATCTAGCACGATTTTAGAATATTTATCCCCGTTAAAAGCATTGATATAAGTAATTCTTCCTACCAATAAAGCAAAAGCCAGTACAATCCCCGCGAAGAGTAATACCAGCTTTTTTTGCATAAGTTTTGTAAATTTTTTTCGAAATTTGTTTTTTCTTGGTCTTCTTGCCATTTTATCACCTATTTTGCATTCTTATCAGACTGGGCAAGTACTCCATCCTCTGGAATTCCTTCGTATTGCTTCACATAGTCTCCAGAAGGTCTGTCATATTCAATCACCTGATCAGAAGTCGCATATACCATACCAAGTTCATTCATAGCTTTCTCTCGGATTTCATCTAAATTTACAGAATCCATCACTGAATTATACTTCGTATTATTCTGCTCCTTCAAATCTGCAAGCTCCTTCTGCAAGGAACTTACTTCTTTTGAATGACTTGTAATTCTTGACTGCATCTGCACGTAATTCACGCACAGAATCAGTGCAAATATTGCTGCCACCGCAAGAAATGTTACATAAGCACGGTTCATAGCCAGAGCCTTTTTTCGATTTTGGCTGACCCGTCTGCTTACATTCTTCTTTCTCTTTGGAGCACTCGTTCGTCTCTGTGGCTCATATGACGGCTTTGTCACAACATTGCCATACACATACTGTCCCTGTCTGTTCACTCTATTCTTTTGTGTATGCACGGTTCTTCCCGCTGCCATAATACTCACCTCAATTATCTATCCGCCGATTTTAGCAATGTTCAAAAATACGAAGCTTCGCACTCTTAGATCTGCTGTTGTATTCAAGTTCCTCTTCACTTGGCAGAATCGGCTTCTTTGTTATAATACTCCCTTTTGACTTTTTTCCACATACGCAAACCGGAAAGTCCGGTGGACAGGTACATGGATTTTCATTCTTTCGGAACGCACTCTTCACAATACGGTCCTCCAACGAATGAAATGTAATAATGCATAATCTCCCACCCGGATTCAGCAGATCGATCATATCGTCCAGCGAATCGCGTAACACATCAAGTTCTCTGTTCAACTCAATGCGTATTGCCTGAAACGTCCTCTTTGCAGGATGTCCAGACTTTTTCTGAAACTTCATAGGAATTGATGCACGGATAATCTCCGACAATTCCGCTGTCGTCTCTACAGGCTTCACCGCGCGTGCCTGCACAATGTGCTTGGCTATGTTCTTCGCGAACTTGTCCTCCCCGTAATCGCGAATCACTCGGTAAAGATCTGCTTCTGTGTAGTCATTGACGATGTCTCTGGCCGTCATCTTCTGACGTGTATCCATTCTCATATCCAGAGGTGCATCTTCCCGATAGGAGAATCCCCGTTCTGCCGTATCAAGCTGATATGATGATACGCCCAGATCAAGCACGATCCCATCTACTTTGTCAATTCCCAGTTCATGGAGCTTTGACTTCATATCACAATAGTTGCTCCGGACTATTGTAACCTTCTCCCCGAAGTCTTTTAATCGGGCACTTGCAGCCTCGATTGCTGCAGCGTCCTGGTCTATTCCTACAATACTCCCCTTTTCTCCGAGACGTCTGCACACTTCGTATGCATGTCCGCCTCCACCGAGCGTTCCATCTACATAGATTCCGTCCGGCTTAATGTTCAGTCCGTCAATTGTCTCATTTAGTAATACTGATTTGTGTTTGAATTCCATATCTTCTCCCTCTAGATACTGAACCCGCTTGCTTCCATATCCGATGCAATCTCTTCAATGTTAAGCTCCACTTCAGCATTCTTTTCATCCCATCTGGCCTTGTCCCATATCTCGGCACGCTTCCCCATACCGACAAACACAACTTCCTTATCAAGTTTTGCATAGGTTCTGAGCACAGAAGGAATCAGAGTACGACCTTGTTTATCAAGTTCGCCGTCTGCTGCGCTTCCCTGAAAGAAATAGGCAAAAGCGCGGGCTTTCTTATCTGTAGTGGTTGGTAATGCATTGAGTTTCTTTTCGAAGTCGTTCCATTCATCTTCCGGATATACATAAAGGCAATTTTCCATTCCTTTTGTTATGACGAAATTCTCCCCTAGATCGTCACGAAACTTTGCAGGAATGATTAATCTTCCCTTTGCGTCAATATTATGACTGTACTCTCCTTTCAACATGAAACTCACCTTCTCTCCCATGGCGGATATTTTCTCCACATCTCCACCACTTTGTACCACTCATCACCACTTTCTACCACTTGAAACCATTGTAAAACACTTTTCCACCTATTTCAAGCACTTTTTCCTGTTTTGCGCAAAAAAAGAGAACCGAATTTCTTCAGTTCTCTGATTTGTCTTCTAATATGCAATTTCAATTCTTATCTGTATACTCTCTATCTGTTACTCAGCTGTTGTTGCTGCAGTGGCAATCTCCTGATTAAATGTATCTACAGACTGATAATTTACTTCCGCTTTTTTCACCGGTCTGCTGGACTCATACATATTGTAAGCAGAATATCCGATCCACACAACAAGTGCTGCTGCTACAACTGCCACCGCACACTTGCGAAGTCTGTTTGCAATCTTCTCCTTGCGCATGATTTTCTTTCTGTTTGCTTTTTCTTCTTTATATCTATCCACTTTCGCCTGGCTCATAATTCAAATGCTCCTTGTCTCTGTTCGCTTTTCATATTGTAGCACATCCCACGCATTTGTACAACCAGATTTTACTATCAAGGCCTGAGCTATCAAAGCCTGAGCCCTGCGAATCCTACACAACTACGATGATACCGCCGTCGTTAGCATACATACTACTGATTCCTGCCATATCCACAACAATCACATCTTTAAATGTTGCATGTTTCACCAACTGTTCTTTAACTGCTTCTGCGCGTTCCGGACAGTTACAATGGGAAATTGCAAGTATCTTATTCTGTGGTTCTGACATCTCAGCCAGCACGCTTTCTGCCATCTTACCAAGGGCTTTTTTCATGCCACGCCCCTGTCCGATCTGATAAATGGTTCCTTCCGGAGTTGCTCCCATGACTGGTTTAATATTCAAAGCTGTCGCAACAAGCGCCTTAATTCCTGTCAATCTTCCGTTCTTTCTCAATGTATCCAGTGTCTCCAGCACAAAATATGTATGCTGGGATTCGATGTATGCTTCCACCGTCTCTATGACCTGTTCATATGTCATACCCTGCTCCTCGCATTCACGAATCTTCAACGCAATCAATGTCTCTCCGATTGATGCTGAACACGAGTTAAAAACATGGATATTCTTCTCGCCGTGCTCCTCATGATACAGATTCATTCCAAGAACTGCACTGTTATAAGAACCACTTAGTTCTGCTGACAATGTCACTGCATACACGCGATCCGCATCACAGTCATACTTTTCCATATATTTTTCCGGTGATGGACAGGAAGACTTTGGACATTCCTCCGCTTCTGCCACATATTGTAAAAACTGCTTCTGGTCAAATGTCTCATCATCTATAATATGATGTCCACCTACTTCTATTGCCAATGACGCTGTCTCAAAAATACCGGAAGCTTTCATCTCCGGTGTTAATTCTCCACAACTATCCACAATCACTTTATAACTCATACTTGCCTCCCGACTTAGTATCTTATCTACGTTTCAAAGACACGTGTTCATTTCTATTATATGTAGTTTCTATTACTACATTAGTAATATAGCACATTTATAATAGAAAGAAAAGAAATATTTATATTTTAATTTTTCTTGATACTCCAAGAGCTATTCCCATTTCTGCCATCAGGAAGAGAACCGACGTACCTCCATAACTGATAAACGGTAATGTAATTCCCGTATTGGGAATAACATTAGTCACAACCGCTACATTTAATATGACTTGAAGTGCAATATGAGCAAAAATTCCAGTTACAATCATATAACCATACACATCTGGCGCATTCTGGGCAATAAACAACAATCTGTATAAAAGCAATCCAAAAATCACAAGGATCATAATAACACCAAACACTCCCAGTTCCTCACAGATTGCTGACAAAATCATGTCATTTTGCACCTCTGGAATAATCATTTTCTGAGCACTGTTTCCTAACCCTTTTCCAAAGAATCCGCCAGAACCGATTGCGTACAGTCCCTGCAAAGTCTGATAACTTCCGTCTGAAGCATATTTTTCCGGGTGCAGCCATGCAATAACACGGCGAAGTCGGAAGCTTGTGCTTGTCTCCAGAGTCTTCGACAAAACAAACACTCCAACTGAGGCCACTACCACACCGGCTCCAACAAGCATCAGAAACGGTTTCGTCTTTGGGTGCATAACAAAAATAAGAATACATGTAATTCCAAGTACAATCATACCTGTACTTAGGTTATCTGTAAGAATATATACGCACGCAGCATTGAATCCACCCCAAGCCAGTGTCTTCAAAATACCATTCAGGGTCTTTGCCTCTTTACCAAGTTCAATAATCACTACCGGTATAAACAAAATTACTGCGATTTTTGCAACCTCTGCCGGCTGGAACTGCTGATTTCCCGGAAGTCTCAACCACCTTCTCGCTCCATTGACCGTCTTTCCGAGCGGCGTCTTAACTAACGCCATCAGAAAGATTGAAACCCAATACATCGGTTTCGCCAATTTAATATAGTAATGATAATCTATTGTTGATACGATTATCATTCCCAAAAAACCAACCACACAGAAAATCAACTGGCGCTTTAAATAGAACATACTGTCCCCTTGTTTTATCAGGGCACTATAAGAACTGGTACTAAATAGCATTACCAATCCAAAACAAATCAAAAAAATCAGAACAGCCAGCATACTGTAGTCAAAATACTGGTCTGCACTCTTAACATTCCTTGTATTTCTTTTTTTCTTTTTTCTTTCTGCCATTTTTTATACTCTCCAATCGTTTCTATTATAACGGGACACGCTTTCAAAAACAACAGATAATTCATGAGTACAGTAAATTCACAGTTTTTCAGATTGAAACATAATATGATAGTGCAATCAGTTATGAAAGGAATATGGAAAATGCAAAATTACCGTTATCGCTCATCAGGAAATTCCAGAGGCTGTATGAGACAGCCAGATTCCAGTCGAGAATTATGTGCAGGTATAGCATTAGATCAAATGCCTGTGACTATGGCCTATGTACCATGGACGAAATGGCGAAATATTTATGAGGCTGAAAAAGGATTACGAAGAGGAACTATTTTTCAGGATCTGGATAAACCTTTCCGTGGAATAGGAGGTTGTCAAAATGGCAGATAACAGACCTTGCAAAGCAGAGCTTCTGGACTGGATCAACACTGTGAGTTTTGTATGCGATGATACAAAATTGTTTCTGGACACTCACCCATGTAACACAGAAGCCTTAGAATTTTACGAGGAATTTAAAAATCAAAGAATGCAGGCACTTCAGGAATATGCAAAGTATTATGGTCCATTGACACTGGATACCATGTGTACTCCTGCTGATAAGTGGAAATGGATTGATACACCGTGGCCGTGGCAGGAAGGAGGGTGCTAGTCTATGTGGAATTATGAAAAAAGATTACAGTATCCGGTGAAAATCACAAAAACAAACCCAAAAATCGCACAGATTATACTTACGCAATATGGTGGACCTGATGGAGAATTAGGCGCATCTATGAGATATCTCTCTCAACGATACACGATGCCATATAAGGAAGTAACAGGAATACTGACAGATATAGGTACTGAGGAACGGGCACAAAAACGTTATCGCTAATTTTTTCTATCTATTATATATGTCAGATTATACACTACCCTACATACTTCTTTCCACCATAATATGCAGCAATCCAACCACTTGGAATCTTGATCCAGATGTCACTACCAACCTTGCGGACATCCTTACAGGTTACACGCGTGCCTTTCTTGAGTCTCCCGTTATCGTGCGCGTGTTGCTGTGCATTACTGGATAACTCCGCATAAGATTTTTCCGGATTATTGGTTCCCGGACCGGTTCGGACGCTCAGGTCGTCCACCTGTGTTGCATAGACTTGTCCGGCGACATAAGCTCTGGTGCTCTTTGAAGAGGAAGTCACTCCAGATCCATTGTCCAGGACTACAACTGTATGTCCCTTTGTGCGTGTAACAAGAATATCCCCTCGTTTCAGATATGTACTTTCCTTGCAGCGCTTATCATCTTTCAGGATTTCGAACGCTCCTGTCTTTCGCAAGGTTTCCAGCTCTGACGCTGTGTTGAAATCTCCAACTTGTATTCCGGCATATAAGCAGCATACTCTGACCAGTGCTGAGCAATCTGCCTCCACATCAACATTGACCTTGCTGAGATTATAGTTATACTTAACCGCAATCTTTCTAAGGCTGTCTCTGTGTGCCTGGCAATAACCGATGTGATTATTGTTGCACGCTGCTTCCATTGCCTGTGCAATCTTCTCTGCTACAGTTGGATCTTTCGGTCTTGCTACGTACCAACCTTTTCTGTGCAGATAGTAATTCTGTATAGACACTTCTCCACCGGTCTGATCTCCGGCTTTTCCTCCGGTGGTGGTGCCCTTCTCATTAATACGTGCGCTTCCAATTCTTACTGCCATAATATCACTCCTATCAATAAGAGGACGATTACTCGCCCTCTACTTACACTGCTGTTTATACAACTGATTTACTCCGGTCGCTGCCAACCCACTCGCCATTCCAACCGCAATTGCATTAATCACATCTCCGGCCGGAAAGTCCGGCATCGTGTAGAGTCCGGCAACGCCCAGAGCTCCGCCACATACAGCCATGATGACCGGAATCCATTTGTCCGGAATTTTCTCATAAGCCTTACAGCCAAGTCCAATCACATAGCAGATTGCTACGATTCCAACTACTGTTCCTAATGTTGTAATATCCATATCATCTAATCCTCCTGATCATGCGCTTGCTTATTTATATGCTTCTCAATCTTGTCTATTGCCTCAGTTACTGGACCATTGCACCCCTGCTCCTTAAGTCCTTTCAAGCAAGCGAGAATTCCATAAGTCAGCAAGCATTGTTCTGACTTTACTCTTCCAATTTCTACGTCCTGCTGATTTTGTTTTAAGTACCACTTGTACACCGCAAAAATAGCAGAAAAAATAACCACTACGGCTGTCAAAAGACTTCCGGCCATAATGATTGTGTTTACGTCTACATACACTCTATGTACCTCGATTCTTGAATTTTGCGTAAAATAAAAAGACCTATCGGTCTCGCACGTATTTCCATATTAATCACCGCCTCACTATTTGTCATTCGCAAGCTCTCCCATTCCGGAATCTTCCAAGACTTCTTTTACCTTGTCCTTGAGTAATCTTGGAACCTGACCATAAGTCTTCTTTCCTAACATAATCTGCTGTGCCCATAACATTGCCATCATTTCTTTACCTCCATTGTTTTGTAATAATATGAATAAGTTTGTTAATAGAGTTACCATTATTGATATACCAATTCTGACATTTCAAGAATACATCCTTGGAGCATATCCATATTCGCTTTCAGTTCAGCGTTTTCTTTTTTCAGAGCCTCCAACTTATCCTCTGGTGTCTCGTCGGATTTGTACAGAACTACTCCTAGAATTCCGCCAATGTACTTCACAAGAGCGTTGAGATTGGTGTAATTCTCATAAGTTGCGACTTTGGACTCCCGTTCTGTAACGGTCATCTTCTTGGTTTTGAACTCGTCCTGGAACATGGATCTCAGTTCTTCCTCTGTAGCAGAGATGGTCTTAATTAGAAGGCTTCCATCTGCACGGATCGATGCCGACTGGACAACCAGCTCCGTTGCGTCATTGAAAATAATCTTCAATTGTTACTCCTTTCCAGGAGGAATACTTAATAAAATAGCAAAATGGTAATTGGCGAATTCACGCAACTCGCGACCGCCGGAGCAACAAAGACTCAAACAGTATACAAAGATATTGAAAATATTAATAATTACAAAATGGTAGCCTTATATTGCAATTACAGTAGTGGTTATTATTGCAACCCATTCATCTGCTCCGTAGAATTATTTAAGACTATGACTTGGATTGTATCAGATAGACGGGATAACAATCAAAATTATTCTGCTATGCTCCATTACGAATCTGATACAAGAGTCAAATTCGTCACAGTAAATGCAGATGCTGCGCTTTATGGAATTCGTTAGGATACATCTGGATTGAATGTTACAGAGTAATTAATACGCACATTCTTTCCAGATGTAATATTACTCTCAAACCATAACATCCAAGCTTTAGCATCCGTGGTGTAGGCTATACCGCTATCGATTTGTCCGAGGGCAGAATCATCAGCATTACAGGCATATATGACATAGTTCGGAGAATCTGTATTAGATACTCTAAACATTTCTTCGAGTTCCTCCATCGTGAATAGCTTAAGATATCGATCCCCTGTCCCCTGCAATATCTTTGTTCCAGATTTTATCTTTGGTATTTTGCTATTTTATTAAGTACTCCTCCTTTCTTGCATTAATAAAGTTACATATATAAAAGCACATAACAAAAGCACCCGACCATTGCCGAGTGTGAAGTGAGTGTGAATTGTGGTAAAAAAGTTATGCGCTTAAATATTTCTTGTGGTGATATTTCACCGATTCCTGATCAACGCTGCAGTAGAGCATTGTCGTCTCAGTTTTAGCGTGTCCTGCCATGATAGAAGCTTCCTGTAACGGCATGCCTCTGTTAATGGCATTAGTAATAGACGTACCTCGAAATCTGTGTGGATGAGCCTTTTCGACTCCTGCACGTTCTCCGGTACGTCTTATCATATCTTCTATTCCAGCCTTCGATAGCCGATTGTGTGGACTCTTAAGTCCTACAAATAATGCCGGATTATTATCGGTTCTGCTCTGCAGGTATTCCTGCAAATACATGTTCGTGCGTTCATTTAGGTACACCGTCCTTTCTTTTCCGCCTTTTCCGTATACAATAAGATCCTTACTGCTCCACCGGATATCATCAATATTAAGACTGGCGAGCTCCGACACTCTGACTGCCGTGGAATATAAGAATTCCATCATAGCCTTGTCCCTGATAGTGGCGCAACTCCGGAGTAATTGCTCACGTTCCGCATCTGTGAATGGACGCTTGACGCGTTTCTCCACCTTGATTGATTCCACCAGTACCATCGGATTCTTCCGGATTCTATCATGATCACGCAACCACACGAAGAAGCTACTGTACACTGCACGCACTCCTTTGAGCGTGCTATTTTGCACCTCCCGGATGCTCTTATAGGCTCGCATATATCCGGATATATCTCCGTCTGTAATATCTGCTACTGGCTTATTGATGTAAGATAATAACCTGCTAAGCTCATATCGATACCGATTAACCGTATCAGTACTCTTGCCCTCCAATGCCTTAGACATTAAGTAATCTTCCAGGTCAATCCTCCAGGAATCATCCACACATTGTACCTCTGTCTTTTGTGCGACGTCGCACCCAGCGAATACCATGTGCAGCACATTCTTAAGCTCCCGGAGTTCCTCGTCCTCCAAGACTGGTTGCATTCTCCTTAACACTTCCATGATTCGTTGTTCCATATCGATCTCCTTTTTGCTTATCGTAGCATGCAAGGAATTAATATGGAACAATTCGTTGCTGAATTAAATAGCAAAATACCAAAGATAAAAACCGGATCAGAAATATTGCGAGGAACCGGAACGCGCTACATCAAATTATTCGCAATTGAAGAACTTGAGGAAATGTTTGGCGTTACAGGGACAAGCTCACCTAATTATGTAATATACGCGTGCAATGCGGACGATTCGGCTTTGAGTCAGATAGACAATGGCGTAGTATACACCGTAAGCGCTAAAGCTTGGCTGATATGGTTCAGCTCCGATATTCCACAAGGGAGGAATGTCAGAATTAATTATTCTGTCACTTTCAATCCTGATATACAATAAGCAATGTAATCGTTGTTGTTCCACCCAAGCCAGAATAGTAGTTGATATTACTTCTTACATATACTTCTGACCAGTCTGGAAGTGCTTGGATTGCGACTTTTCCGTACACCAAAGCATTGTTAGAATTGGTAGTCGACCCGGGGATTGCAGAAATTATCTTTCCGCCATTTTTTATTATTTGATTTACTTCCTCGGAGAAGCTTACAAGTATATTTGTATCGGTCGCTACAGTTTTACTGAAACACTCCACTTTTTTATTGCTATTTAATTAAGCAAGTTCTTTCTGTAGACTTGCCATGTTTTTCAGAATATTGAACATCGGCTCGACTGCTGTTATGTTCAACCCTGTAATCTTCACCCTATAGAGTGCCATCTCATGCAGCGTTGCTCCTGACCGGATATCTCCTGTTGTTACTTCTGGATCCACAGCAGCTCCTGCATTCGGTGTTCCTTTGATGACCGCATATTCTGTAGATTCTATCTCGGAACTCTCATTTTTTTTGTATCTCCTTACAATGATGTCGTTTCGGTTCATGCCTTGCGTACCGTTCGCGATCGTCACATCTGTATATCCGCTCGCCGGAATCACATCTCTGCGTCCCTGTATACAATACACTGCATCAAATATACGGATGCTGTTATTGGTAAGCACCTGCGCCTCAGATTCTCGCCCACCTTCCAACACGTAATCATCTGCGCCAAAGGTTGCTTGATTTGCAAGTCCAATCTGTGTCTCCGTAATATGTGGACCGCCTGCATAGCTGTCCATCAGGGTAGTTGTTATAAATTCTGCCATTACTCTTCTCCTTTCAACTTATACGAGATGCTCGTGCGACCTCTTCCCGTTACATCTACAATCTTCCGGATAACCGGCGCCGCCATGTAAATATTAGTGATACGCTCTCGGCCACCAACAATATCTCCAAGTTCAAGATCTGTATCATCTACGGATATTTTTAATTGTTTATAATTCTTCAATTCTTCAAATTTATCCCTGCCTTCCTCTTCCAATTCTGCCAAAGTATCAACGGTCGTATTCTCATAATACTGTTCTATCAGATCAATGCCTGTATAATACTGTTCTTTTCGTATACTTCCGTCTGGCCACGCATAGAGATCTACCTGCTGGCGTTGCTCGACCTCGCCAGCTCCAAGACATATAAGATGATTAACCCCATTTTGACAATCTAAGATATTCAGCTTTACAGAACCATCTTCATTCAGTTCTATGTTACTGGAGTGATCTGTAATCGGCACAGCTTTGAGCAACACATACCCCCTCCCGTTTGCCGGTCCTTGTTTGTACCGAATTTCAAGTCTTGCATTTTGTAAGGCAAGCGCTTGATCGAATGCGTCGAGTAACATCGTCTGCAGCGGCACTTGGTAGTTGTTAAGAGTAATCCCGCTATCTTCTCCGGATACCTCGAACAATTCCGTCATTCCAAGTTTTGTAATATATGCCGATAATGCCGTATTTGCCTCGCCATTCAGATAGACGTATGTATTCTTGGCTGGATTAATTGCTCGTTGATTCAACAAACCTCTCCACGTCATTCCGGTAAGCTTCACCGTCTTATCAGATGTAATCGGGTTCGTGTTCCTGATCAGGCCTCCATACTCTGTATCATGGCAGAAAAACCGGCAGTTTTTTCCGTGCCTCTCCTTGTCATAGAGACTATTCTGGATTGTTATCTGGAAATCATTATCCGTTCCCAGAACCATATTTACTCCGCAATGTTCAAGAGGTCCTTTCTCCTGTCCGTATACATCCGTTAACGTGAAGTCCATCTTGGTGTCCCCCTCTCATTAAAGAGAATGATATCAAAACCAAATGCTCCGTTCCAAAATACAATACTAAGTCCGGCTGGAATCTTCTCCCATATAGAACTTTCATTATTCTTGCTATTGAACAAATTTTCTTCTGTTCCATCAGATTTTACCTTAATAATCTTCCTGTCCTTAGCATACCTAGTACTAGAATCAATGACCGCATATTCGCCATCATACAATGTCGTCCGAAGCTCATATATGTGTCCAGCGATTCGGATCAGCGGATTAATGCATGGACCATAGATAATCATCTTAAACCCAGAAGCTGTGTAATTACTGTTGTTGATATATTGGAGATTTCGGACTTTAGAAAATTCGTAAGGCACATCATAAGGAAATTCCAACCATTCCAATGCTTCAGAGCTCTCACTACCTTTCTTGTGGAACCGGAACTCTTCCTCGGTAATCCAATACGGATAATCACTTTTGAATGTAAGCTCATTGCTAATACTATCAAGATCTTGTAGCCATCGGTCTTTTGTTGTTCCGACAAGCCAGCCTTTCATATAGCTGGATCCAACATAGAGCCGTCCTGGCGTTGTATTCAACACATCTTTTTCAGCTACATTTTCCAGCTGATCAATGGCTTGCTCCAATGACACTCCAACTGCATGTATTTCTATATTCAGCTTTTTACTGGTGATTTTTCTTTCCCACCCTTGAATCCTGTCATCGTCTTCAATTGCATCAAATTCTCCATCGAACAAGTCTCCACCAGTGACCATATACGGCCACTGGCAGAAGTCAATTCTTTCAGAGTTCTGTGCTCCAATGTAATAGATATTATACATAATCAATCAAATCCTTTATTAGTCTAGCAAACTCTCTATCGTCACACTTAAATCCAATCCCCGCTGCAATCATGGCGTCAACTGTGGCTCGTCCAAATTTTTCATAATCAAAATCTTTGCTCTGTCCCTGTATACTCACATTGACACTCGGCGCGCTTCGGTCAATCATTCCAATCATTCCTTCCAAGCCACCATAAGATCTAAGTACGTCCGCTTCTTCTTTTGTCAGTACCCACTCGCCTTCGTCCAGGTATGCCGGATACAAATCACCCGGCACATAATCCAACCCGACTTTTAACCTAGGGATGTTTGATACGTGGAATCCTTTTCCTCCCACTCCTGGAACCCAGTCCGGAATTTGAATCTGGTTAATTCCATTAATAAAACCATTAATGCCATCGATTACAACATTTAAAGGTCTCTTAAATGCATTCCCTATCCCTGCCACGATATTGGTAAAAATATCAACCACATTCTTCCAAGCTGCGCGCCAATTCCCAGTGAATACATTTTTTACAAAATCAACAAGATTTCGAAATATATTAGTTACATTACCAATCACTGAAGTCGCATCTGATAATAAATTTGACAGCACATTGGAGACCATGCTTCCCATAACTTGCAACGCCGGAACTAACAAGGACATAATTGCATTCACAATTGGCGTAATTGCATTTACCAGCGGAGTCAATCCTTGGGATATCAGATTAACAATCGGCGTTAAAAGACTTGTAAATAAATCAAGAATCGGCTGAAGCACACCTATTAACGACTCGCAAATCGGCATCAATGCCGATACCAACTCAATGAGTGGCGGCAATAACGCGCTGATTATTTCCACCAACGGCGGAAGCAGCATACTCAGCAGATTCGTAATAACCGGCAGGATTTCTCCAACCAATTGCGCTGCTAACGGCAAGATATCGTTAATCGCACTCAGTAACACTGGGAGAATCTCATTCACAAGATCCATAAGAGGTTCTCCGATATCTGCAAGAGAGTCCATTAGTACCGGAAGAACATCCTCGATAGCCGGCTGTAACGCTTCGATTACATCTGATACGGCATCGATAATCGGCGGAAGAGCATCTTCCAATAATGGCAACGTATCGTCAATCAGTTCTGCTAAAAGCGGAATCAACTGCTCACCTAATGGGACGATTAATACTTCGAGACTTCTTTTTAATCCCTCAAATACGGAACCGATATCATCATATTTTATGTCTTTGATCTGCTGCATCGCGCCGGCAGTATCATAAGCACCATCTTCAATGCTTGCTAATGCTGTAACAGCTTCTGATCCAAGGTCCTCCCACATAGTACCGAACAGATCAACGCCTGCGGTATTCTGTTCCAATGGGTCTTCCATAGACGCAAGAGCTGCAATGGTCTCCTGAAATGCCTGCTTTGCGGTATCGCCTCCGGCAGAGAATTTTGCTGCCATCTCATCAGCATTAAGACCAATGCGCTTAAATCCGTCAATTGTCGTATCAGAGCCATCAATGGCACGGATAGAGAACTCTTTGACTGCATCACCAACCTTGTCCAGGTTAAAAGCTCCGGATTCCGCGCCCTTTTGGAATACCTTGAACATATCATCAGCGTCCAGTCCAACTTTTGCGAACTGTACAGAATACTCTGAGATACTATCGAGAAGCTCTCCGGAATAATCAAGTCCATTCTGAGCACCTGCAGCAATGAGATTCATTGCCTCTTCGCCAGATGTACCAAAATTATCCATCATAGCCTTGGCAGCTCTGGTTGACTCCGGTATTTCGTATCCGAACGTATCACGAAGTGCGAACGCTGATTCGGTTACGTTCTGCAGTGACGCGTCATCAAGATCACCGAGATTCTGAGTGATTGATGCCATTGCCTCCCCGATGTCTTCGAAGGAATCCCCGTAATTATTGGTGTAGATATCCTCCATGACCTTTTTATACCGTTCTGTTTCCTCAGTACTTTTTCCGGTACTGGCAATGTATTGGTTCATTGCCTGATCGATATCATTCGCGCTTTTCACAGCAGCAACACTGACGCCTGCAATTGCCGTCCCTGCCGCAAGCATACCTGCTCCAATAGCCTTAGCTGTGCCTGAGGCTATAGACGATAGCTTGGATCCATGTGACTTAGCGGACTCCTCGCGGTTCTGATACGAATCATCATCATCTTTTTCCTGTTTGTCATTTTCCTGCTCATTCTTCTTGGTAACGTCCTCTTTTACAGATTTTTTTACCTCAGCGCTTTCCTTTTCCGCATCTTCCGATTTCTTCGCTGTCTTCTTGGCTGATTTTTCAACCTTTTTCCCAGCCTCATTAAGATCTGACTCAAGTTGACTGTCATCAGCAACAATTTCATAAGTAACTTCTCCGCCACTGTTCTTGGACACCTGCCCCACCTGCCTTTATTCATTCGCCGGCACAGTGGCACAATGGCTGTTATAGTCTTATTTCAAATTCCTTTCTGCAGTTTGGATTTTTGCACTTAAAAAAGAGCCCTCTGCAACTGGCTCCTGTCTTGTAAAATATGTTCTGTTTATGTCCGCAATGTGGACACTCTACCTTTTTAATTTTCTTTCCGTCTGCTATCATCTCTTTGCCATTCCCTCCAATGTATGGAACAATAGATCTAATCCAGACTGTCCTCCTCCACCTTGCACCGGAAGAGCATAATAAGATTTCATCTCATTGATTTCCTGTATCTCTTTTGAATTCTTGCCATTGTATTCCGGAACCGGCATCTGCCTAATCCGCATAATCTGTTTGATTTTTGTATCCGCCGGCAATCCATTGAACAGATACAAGAACTTTTTCCAGGGTAATTTCCCCTGCTCGTCAATCAGATCAATCTGGTACGCCTGCATGAACGAAGCGTAGATGTAATCTCCATCCCGTTCGAAATCTAATACCGGAACTGGACTCTTCTTAATCTGCGGGCGCTTTTCCACTTCAATATATCTGCTTGTGATATCCTGCATAAGCTTCAACTGTTCTGCCGGGTTCAATAACCTGAGATTCCACCTGTTTCGAACCAACATGCTCAACGCCTGTTGAATCTTTTCGTAATCCGTCAGCGATTCCTCTTTGTACAGCCTCTGTACCTCAAGGATAATATCAAAAGCCGGGTTGATGTCAAATCTCCCTTTGTCTGTGCAAATACGATAGGACGGAAGCTCTGTCAAGATTCCCATTACCAGAATCTCCGTCTCTTTTTCGCGCGATTATACTGACTCACCAATGCTTTCTTATTCTCCGCCTTGATTTCAGTAAGCCTTGGAATAACAACTCCGGTGATAAATGGGATGACTTCCTTTGCCATCTCGATATAATGGTCTTTGTAGAACTGCTGAATGGTCTCTGTCCCATCTGCTCCAAATACGGCTTCAAACATGTCTATTTCTGCTCTTCCAAGCATCTCGACCGCATCACTTAACTGTTCGTTGCTGGCTTCTTTTCTTTTGATTTCCTGCACATCCGAAAGCGCTCTGACCAGTGCCGTGTATTTCCGATTGATCTTTGCGACCATATCATCTGCATCCAAGGATACTTTCAATGTATGCTGCACAACGCCATTTTCATCTACCAGTTCGAAGTCTTCCTCAAATCTTTTGTTTCGTTTTGCCTGATATGCCATGATCTTTACCTCCTAAAAAGGGAGAGCTATGCCCTCCCTACACTGTTGTTCCAATTGACGGACGCCCATTACCATGAATGGTCACAGTCAGTGAATTGATATTGTTCGCATCTCCATAAGCTGGAGTAATATTTGCCAACGTGATTGGCCAGATAATTACTTTATTGCCCTTCTGAATCTTCATGTGCGTCTTTCTCTTCTCGCCGAGTCCATACATCACATCGTCACCCAGAATGTAATCACATGCATCATCTCCTGGCTTCACTGAACCTGTCAGTGTTAATGTAAGCTGTGCACCTGTTACCTCACTGGATCCCCAGCCTTTGTCGGCGTAATAAGTAAGCTGTTGAATGACCTCATTTAAGCTCTGCGCCATATTGGTTGTCAGATTCGCAAGTGACGCCCAGGTAGGCTGTCCTTCCGCCGGAGACGTGTTGATGAACGCCTCTGTCTCATAGTTGATTTCCGGAGTAATCGGATTACTTGGGACATCTGGCTCCGCGAATATCTGTAAATCCATGTTCTTCATAATATCACCCTTTCTTAACAATATATCTTACAGTTCAAGATGCAGGAGTAATGGTATACTCCGTCTTCATCTCGCCCTATTTTACTTGGTTCCTTGGCAATGGATGTATCCAGCCACGAAAATGTCTTTCCTTGTGGATACTTCTTTAATCCCTGCAGGTATCCAGCAATCTCACACAGTTGTTCCAGGCAACGCTTCTGATCTGCATGCCGGCACAAGAACAATACCGGGATTGTCTTGACTTCCTGCTTGTTGTAACTGACAGACTCCGTGAATCCTTCACCAAGTTCAGCATATATGCCTCCATCTTTCGGAAGCTCTTCCAGGGAAATCTCCGTGCCGAGACTGCAGTTCTTCTCTGCGGTGTCTGCAATTAGTTCTAATAATTCTGTCAGCATCACTTAAGCCTCCTCTTCAACGCTGCCTGGAATACTTGCTTCCATTGTTCACCATATACTTCCCTGGCATACTTCGCCCACTCTTCATGAGCGAGTGCCGATGTGAAGGAAATCTTTTTTGGTCCATATCTTCTTTCTGTCGGATTACCGTACATCACGTCTCCATTCCAGAGATATCGGGCATATGGTGTATGCCAACGCATCTTAAATACATGCTTTACAGCCCTTTTATAACTATTAGTCAGCCCACTGTCTTCAAGTGTTCCCTGGTCATGTGGAACATGCTTTGACACATCTTGCAACGCCTGCAATCCCATATCCGTTAATGCAGTATTGCATGCTGCCTTTATTTTTGCTGCAGCCTGTGGCGTGTTGACTGTAACCCGCGTGTTAATCTTTGCCATATCTCACCATTCCTATCTCGTAATGATGCAGTTTTGAATTATCATACAGAGGCTCTACCGTTTTTATCTGGTGCTTCTGACCATTGAAATCAACTACTTGATCAACTTCAAAAGAAACATCAGAAGGTCTGCTGTTGCGACAGTCATAGAAAAGCGTAGCAGCCAACTGTACCTCCGCATTATTCTTATCCCGGATAATCTGTTTGGATGGCTCTATCCGGATGTTAGACAGTTCCTGTCCTCCATTCAGTTCGCCTTTCCCCCACTTATCCACATTGACTCGCTGATACAGGGTAGCTGTATGAATCAATAATCTTTTCGGAATCGGTCTCATCAACAGCTCCCTCCTCGATAGGTCAGACCAGTCGGCCACAAGATTCTTTCCGCCCTCGGCGAAAATATGGACTGTTCCGTGGATCCGTTGCCAGAAGATGTTCCAGAGTATGAAAACTTGCCAAGTGTTGCTCCTGACATTCCATTTCCCATATCCATCTCTGCCCCACCATTTACGCCCAGATATTCAATCTGCGCACAGATTGCATCTTTTACACGTTTCTTCATATCTTCCGACATAAGAGGGAAGCCCTTCTCTGTCAGTCTGTACAGTGTTAGTTCTTCGATAATCTCACCGGCTCGCTGGCATAAAGATGGGAAGTCGGCATCAGCTACCGGCTCCCCTTTAAATTCTTTTGTATAGTAGTCAATCTCTACATACATTTAGATCAGCTCCTCTTAGACCTCGGTTCTCTTTACGTATACAGTCTGTGGTTTAGAGATCTTCATACCGTAGATCTTACGACCCTGTACTGCAGAAGCTCCGATATATTTTCCAGATCCACCAAGATCCTGAATATGGACATCCACACCCCACTCCTGCACACGATGGCACCAATTCGGGTGACCGGCAATAAATTCAGTTGTAGTCTTCTTAGATGCAACGATTTTCGTATCATCAACCATTGTATTTCCTGATTCAAACAGTGCGAATCCAGCAATTGCTCCTGTTGCACCTGCCTCTTTCATTCTCTGAGAGAGATCTCCCTGGCGAATAAAGTGATCGTCCATCATCAGAACCGCCATGAACTCTGGAGAGCAAATCATCCATCGTCCATCTGTCGGAACACCAATTCGTGTCAGATAGGTCTTGGCATCAAGCACATGTTTGTATGCATCTGCATCTGTAGCAGCTGTTTTTGTTGCACACACTTTAATACCTTCCGTTGTCTCCAACATATTGATAGATTTCTTATCCATCTCCAACGCAAGTGCGTATCCAGCTGAATCCAAGCGATCTGCAACCAGATTATCCGGAACTGCTGTGGCATCATATCCGTCAATCAGCTCATTGACTGCTTTGTCCTGGTCGATGTCCAGATCAATATATCCGGTCGAACCTTTGTCCAGGTCAACTCCCGTAGCTTTGTCATAATCCTTGACCGCTACTTCCGTGTCTCTTACCGGAATCTTAACCTTTCCGGCTTTTGGATTTCCTTCATAGTTAGTGTTAAAAATATAGTTATCTCTTGTAACAAGAGTCTGTCTGAGCTTTTTATCCACCAGAGAAGACCAGCGCTCCTGGTGTGCGTGTGCAAAAAGCTGTAAATACATCATAAATTTCATACTATTATCACTCCTTAATCATCTTTTAATCCTGGGTTCTTTGAATAGAACGCCGCCTCAACACCAGACATTTTCTTTCTGCGGCCATTCTGTCTCTGTCCCCAGGACTTGCTTCTTGGTTCTTCTTCATCGTCCTCCTCGTCTTTATCCTTGGAAGATTCTTTGAACTGTGGGTATTTCTTCAATACCTCGTCGATAGCGTCCTCGATATCCATATCCTCATCTTTAGCCATGTGCACTCTGGCCAGTGCAAGAACATCATCCACACAAGCCTTATCCACGTCATGCTCCAGGCATGTCCATTTCATCTCCATCTCATCTGCCTTTGCAGCCTTATCACGGAGCTCCTGTGTTTCTGTATCATCATCGTCTTTCTCGCTACTCTCTCCGGTCTTGACCTTGCCGTTCGGTTTCTTTCTAGCCTTTTTCTGCTGTTCTCTCTGCCATTTCCTCTTTTCTCTGGCAAGACGCTTCTTGACGGCATCATCTACGTCCTTCTGAGAGAATTTCTTTTCATTCTCTCCCTGGTCATCATCGTCGCTGTCGTCATCGTCGTCTCCTGGATCATCGTTATCATCATCTCCGCCTTCATCTCCCGGATCATCATCTTCTCCGTCTCCGGCAAAAACCTGCAGATTCATTGTCCAGTATCTTTTCTTCATGTTCATGTTCTTCATGATATATCCTCCATTTCTCCGCTTAACGCCCGTCGGCAGCCGTAGCTTGTACGTATTCAGTACCATAAGTTCTCTGTATGTCACTTATGGCAATAAAAAAAGAATCTACCAGAAGGCACCCCTTTTCTGATAAATCCTTATATTCTATATCAATATGCCCGTCAGCAATGTGGTAAGAGATCTCGTCATCTGTAAGCGCTTTGAGCGAATGTACAAGTCCTTGCGTTAATGCTGATACAGCTGCACAAATGATATCATTTCCGATTTCTGCATATCCTGCATGGCCATCTACCGTCAGACCAGTTCTGGTAATATTTATTGCAATCAATAGCATCACCTCCTAAAAATGCGTATAAAAATACCACCAACCATTTCTGATCAGTGGCGTTACTCTTCTACTGTTTCAAAATATTTAGGTGGATACAGATAATCCTCTCCTGAGTCGTCGATAATTCGGTACCAGCCTTTTTCAACCGACTGTACATCATATACTTTGTTATTTGTCAGAACTAAAAATTCTGTTTTCCCAAGATATCTAACCTTCATCTAACCACTCCTTTACTTTGAATTTTACCTTGCCTACGTCTTTAGCCTGGAACCAGTGAACTTCTGCCTCCAGTTCTTCTCCGGTATCAGGATCCAGCAATGTTCCAAAACCTTTTGCATGCTGCCAATCAGATACTCGTCCGCCGTACTGTTCTGTTAATCCTTCTGCAACACCCTCATGCAACGGATGCCGTGTACCCTTACCGGCAAATACTTCTGAGTCCTGTATGCGAGTGCCAGGTGAAAATTCATACTCAACTCCAGTCGTTTTATCCACGACCTTGTAATTCTTTCCCTTTGCACTTAGTTTCTTGACGATATAGGTATCTTTCAATTTTATTGTATCAGTTTGCATTGCCTTTGTATAGGCTTTATTTGATGCTACCGCTTCAGCAGATAGCCTTTTATCAAACCCGACCACTTGCTCCCTGTCAGTCCTGCGGTGTAATCCGGGAGTATCTTTCACGTAATACTTTAGCTTATTCTCTGTCCGCTTGAGCTTTACAGAAGCTTCCTCGAACCCCTCCTGATCTCCTGCCGCGTCCAGCATCATACATTCCCGTTTCTGCTTTCGCACTTCCCTCTCAAGAGCTCTCTGCACCTGTGTCTGCTTATACAGCTTATCATTAGCATCCATATCCTCTGTCGGAAAATGCCTTTGTATATTCACGCCTGGAATGAATGGCCACTTATGATGCCCGCAATTGATTCCGAGAATCCCGTCCGGTTCACCATAACTGGAAGAATTCCAAGGGTAATACTGAATCTTCTTTCCATGCAGATCTTCTGTGTACCCGCTCCCATTGTTCAAGTCAAATATCTTGCCTTGATCCTTTGCGCATTTGGGGCGTGCACCGGAATGACTGTCGATCTGTATCAAGTGACACCCGGCATCTCGTATCCTGGCGTCCTGAACTTCCTCGGCTGTACTTCTGGCCGTATTCCTCATAGCCATGTTCACATAGGCTTCTGGAGTCCACTCTCGCCCTCGTTTATCCACGAATGCCGGAATTCCTTTATCATTCAACTGTCTGATGCACCGTCTAACCGCCTGCTGTCTTGACTCAACACCACTCACCACTCCTCCAGCGCCACTGTTCAGAATGTTCCATGCCTCCTGCGCTATATTGCTGACGAGACCCTTGTATTTCTCAGATGCCTTGTACAACATGACTGTGTTGCACATATTCAGCGTATCTTTCGCCTGTTTTCGGAAGCTATGCACTACACGCTTCACGTTCTTGCTCTTATCAGCCTGTACAGCTTCCTCAGCGAGCCCCCGCCTTGCCATGTATCGGAGTCCTGGTTCCATATTGTCGATAGCATCCTGTGCTGCTTCATTCAGCATTCTTTCAGCTGCAGTCTGACTTAATCCAGACATCTTGGCAATCAGCCGGATATTTTCCTGATTAAGCTTTCCAATCTCGGCCAGCTTTTGCATCAGCCACCTGTCAGTATCAATGGGTTGTTCCCACCCCTGCAGATGCCTGGCAATGTTCTGTAATATTTGAGCCTCTAAATCAATATAGATGCCGTCCACAGGTTCTGCAAGCTGTTGGTTCTCCAGTATATTCACAAACTACCACCTACTCCTTATCGCCCGGATCAGGCGTTTTGCCACTCTTAGAATCATCGGGGTCTTGATTCTCCTCACCCTCTTTTTCTTTGGGTGAATCGTCCTCCTCGTCCAGTTCATCATCCTCTCCTCCTGTCCAGTCAATATCCTGTCCGGTAATTTGATTGTCTTGCCTGATCCGCTCTAATTCTTCTTGGGCTTCCTGTTCAGAGCACTTGTTAATCTCCATGATTGCAGTAAGCTTGGAACGAAGACCTGCATTCACAAGCTTAACATTCTTATCAATGAGTGAGTTGCTATCCTCAATGATAGAATCGTCAAAATCCACTGTCGCATCAATAGCTCCGCCAGTATCAAGAAACGATACCGCACGGACCATATTGATAATTACATCAGCTATCACAATGCAGTGCTTCTGTCGATTCTGATAGAGATCCGACTTGTCTGAGATAACCTCTGTCGCGGTCTTGACTCCTCCAGAGTCATACTTGTACCTGCCGGCACCCATGCCTACCTTGAGGCTCAGCAGATCTAATGATTTCTGAATACCAAGCTCATGCTCCTGTGCCCGGATTGACATATCGACTTCGGTCAGTTGATTATTGCCATTCTTATCTTCTGGAAGTAAATAGTACACCGTATCGTCTGGGTCGAATGTCGGAGAAGATATTCCATCCGCCTCCATCTGCCTTCTCGCCATGCTGATTGGCACCATGATTCGTTTTCGACCTAAGACGAACTCGTTCATGTAGCTGTCGTAGATAAGGTCACAGCCTTTCACCTCGTCAATTCCGTTCGCATATACGGATACTCCGAGCGGGCTGTCCAAATCTATGTTATTACAGATATTCGGCGTTATAATCTGGAATAACGGCTCTGCACTCTTTGTAAATACCAGCTCTTCAATATCCTCCGGGGCTTCAATCTCTTTCCCGCTTTTTGCATCGATGTACACGTTTTCGATGTAATACTGATCTGTTTTTTCTCCGTCATCAACCTTCCCGAATCGATGCATCTGTAAATAGATGACTTCTTTCCCGTTCAACATCTTCGCTGTTCCAAATGCACACTCCGTGATATCTCCGTTGTCCCAAGACAGTGGATATATCATATCGGCACGAATATAATCAATAATCACCTGACCATCTGCATTTAGATACTCCACGAAAGCTCCTGTACCTAGAGCAAAAGCTTTTTCTATAAGCCGATTCCCTTGTACGCGAAAATTATTGTAGTTTAAAATTTCTGCCAGACGCTTACTGTATTTTCCTGCTTTAATAGCCACCTTCTCATTGAGCAACAAGTTCGCCCAGTCCTCACAGACTGTTTTAGCCATTCCCAACTTATAGCGTTCTTGATTCGTCATTACGGCTCCATTGTATAGCTTATAGTGATGGAACTTCTCAACGTCGTTCTGATACCACTCCAGCCATTCATCAATATGGTCATATGTTTCATCTGGTACTGCGGGATATCCTCTCTGTACCAGATACTCTTTCACTCTCTTATATGTGCTATCTCTCACGTTTTCCACCTCCTATGCTGCAATATACATGATTTCGTCCTGTATACTCTCAGTGCTGTATTCCGTACTGTCCAGACTGTCAACATTCATCTCACCATCGTCCAGTCGCACGTCCATGTTCTTTTTCTTCTCGTCATATACTGCCTCTTCAAATGCAGCAATGATATGTGTGCAATGCTTCATAATCTTCCATCTGCGCTGAGCTATCAGGCTGTTGTAGAATGCTATTCGGTCATTAATCGGACCTTTGATTGCATTCTTAATATCGATCACCACATGCTCCTGAATACAAGCCATCTCTAACCCGGATATCAACGTCTGCTCTGCACTGTCACAATATGCTTCATACACCTTGTACTTCGATTGCGCCCTCCGGACAAAATCAATGAAATCGTCCTGGAGCTGTTTCGGGTTGATGCGCTTCTTGCAGTAATACTCATCCAATACGACCACCTGCTTGAACCCTTTTGTGAATCCAGTCAGTGTAAAGGAGTGAGCCGACTTCGTGCCTCCGAAATCGACTCCAATCACTGCATACGCAATCTGATTATCCTCAAGCCACTTCCGGTCAACGAGATACTCTTTCGTGTGATCCGCAAACTGTTGATAGATAAGCCCATCTGCTGCAACCCATTTTCCAAGAATAAAACGCTTGTAGAATACACTGCCATGCGGCCATGCTCTGCGGTATCTCTCCAGTACCTTTGGTGATAGGGTAAGGTTATCTGTCATCATGAAGTGCAGATGATATACTTTCTTCTTTTTTGCCTGGAGAATATACTCTTCCCGGATATAATGGTGTGGTCCTGCCGGATTGCAGTTCATCCAGATCTTAGCACCTTCCACGGAACAACGTCCGATTGCCTGATCTACAAAACTCTTCGGGAATAACGCTGCTTCATCAAGGTAAGCTCCTGCTGCAGTAAGTCCCTGCAGAGCATCTTGTGCTGCTTCTGTATTGGCTCCGTACAAGTAATAGGTATTCGTGCCAATCTCAATCCTTGCATCCGTTCCGGAGCGCACGTAATTGTATGGCCAGCCCCATGCTTCAAGAATCTGTAGCATAGGTCGAATTACATTCTTTTTGAGCGCTCCCATTGTCTTTCCAGCCAGAATAAAAGACTGACCTGCGAACATCTCCTGCGACCAAGTGAGGAAGCCAATAATACAGGCTATAGTCTTTCCTGATCGGATGGCTCCGTCCGCCACCACAAAATCGCATTGCGAGCTGACCAGTGGAGGTCTCCACCAGTGCATAAGTTTCTGCTGCTGAGTAGAAAATGGGGAAAACTTAAACTTCGCTGGCTTCTTCTGTACCTTCGGCATCTTCCTCTTCCTCCACTTCATCAGCAAACAGATTATCTAAATCTTCCTGTGTTGGTCTCATAGCTTTCAGGAAATCACGGATATTCTCGTCCTGATTGTCCGTATCACCAATTTCCTGATCTCTGGCTCTCTTAGCTCTGTCTGTTCGAATCTTCTGTTCTTCTAAATCAGCCTCAGACATTTCCGTCTGTCCGACGGTCTTCATGATTGCCTGATATGCTTTCACGTCTCCCAGTGACGCCTGCTGAATCATAGCCATTGCTATGACTTCCTCGTAGGTGCTCTCGCCACCATCTGACCGTAATATATCTGATAAGCCATCAACTTCTACCTGCATAGTTAATAGCCTGTTCATCGTATCCCTGAGAGCTGCTTTCCTGCGTCTGGTCTCACCACTTCTTTTTCCACCCCTTGAACGCATTTCTCTTTCTTCGCTCTCACTTCGATTGCCTTTCCCATATGGGATTAAGTTTTGTTCATTCGCCACTTCACCACCTTCAATTCTGGTCTATTTTATCGCAACGAAAAAGACACCCCGTCACAGGTGCCTTAATCATGTCTTCTTGAGGAAATTGAAAAATTGGAAATCGTCTTTCCGTTCGTCTTTCGACGATATCATAATATCACATGTACTACTGAACTTCTATGAACTCTTTTTCCGGAAGCTCCAAATGTGCCAATGCCTTTCCATGAAGCTTCAACACCCATCTTTCAGAATAGTGCATCTGTTCTGCAATCTCATACCACTCCATACCCTTGATATACCGGTAGAACAATACATCATCCTCATTCCTTGATCTAAGCTTCTTGATTCTCCTTGCAATATCCTGATACGTCATAATCCTCAGTCCACGTTCTCTCTTGAGTTCATCAATCAATCCCTGGATACGTGCCACCTCTCCGGACAGATCTCCCTGCCCTCCGGATCCATGAGGCATGCCGTCATAATTAATCGCCTTCGTGGACATCATCATTTCACGTAGCTCCTTGATTTCTTCCGAGATCCGGTTGACCCTTCTCACATGATCCTTATAGCTCCGTAGGTATTCCTTCTTCTGTTCGTTCTCTGTTTTCACTTCCTGCTCCACGTCCTATCTCCTCCCCTGTATCAATTTTGTTCCTTTTCGCCTTCTGCCTTGCCAGATATCCCAATATGCTGTAGCATGCCGGTGTCCGGAAGCGTCTGCTTGCTTCTTCCGTTGGTGGCTTTTCTGCCATCTGGTCACGGTCTGATATGGCATCGAGGCGCTGGCATTTACTGTCGCTCATCTCTTCCACCTCGCTTAACTATTTCAATTGCCATATCTATAGCGTGCTCTTTACTCATATCTCCATCCCAGCACTCATTGAAATATTCGCAATATCCGCAGTCCTCACAAGCTCCATCAAGCTTTAGCTGCTCTAAGTTAGAAACAACATTCTCCACGTCAAACGCTGTCGGCTGCTCTTCTATTTCCATAAGCATGGATACCGCAATATCTGCCAACGAAACCATTTCATCTTCGTCTGGTGCTTTCGGTTTTAACCATTTCTCGCATTTTCTCATTAGCAAATCTGCATCAATTAGTCTGCTCATTGTCCGTCCTCCTGTTCCATTCCGCAATTACTTCATCCAAATTGTGCCCTGTCGGATAAGATGTTACCGGCACCGGACAGTCTGGATTATTGCATTTGACCATGTACATTGTCCCACCGCTTGACCAATGTTCTATTATCGGTTTTCTTCCGCAGAGCGGGCATGGTTTTAATTCTTCCATTAATCATTCTCCTTTATACGATTCCGGCAACGGCATCCAGGCAATAATTACTTTCGTTGAATAATCATAGATTCCTTCAAAAATACCATTTCCTGCATATCTTAATTCTGTCACTGTGCCACTTGAAAACTGTGCTATTACATTCATTGCATTCTCTGGCAACCTCTCGCTGCATGGAATCCACTGAGTTTCTTTCAGTGCATGTATCCCCATTTCAATAGCATCTACTGTTTCCTCAGACCAGCCCCATTCAAGATGTTTCACTAATCTATCTATTGCTTGCTGATTATTCATCTTCGATCTCCTCTTCTTTTGGAAACTGAAATACCTTAGGCAATACCCAGTAATCCGTTCTGACTAATGATTCTCATGTTCTTCCTCCTCTGATTTGATTTCTAATACAACGCATCCTGTTTCTTTATCTTTTATGCTTCTTATTAGCTCAGCTGATGCAATAATATCAGGGAGCGTTTCATCTGGCTCAAATTCTGCAACCGTTCCTCCACAGATAACCTTGTATGTCCGAGTTGGATTCATTATATTTAGAAAATTCTTTAATTTCATTCCTCTTCCTCCTTCACATAATCCGGATAATTCTCTACAAATTCATAGCTGTCTAAAAACTCACATTGAACCGGGCAACCATCAAAGTCCGGGCATTCCAGGCAACACATATGGTTGTCTGGATTTTCTACACATTTAATCCTGCACCCCACTATGCCACCTTATTTTCCAAGAATTGCGCTGCATCTTCAAATCCACCAGCTCTCAGTTCCTCAAGAACCTTGTCCAGCTTTACAGTTCTGTACTTTGCATCGGTATCATCATAACTACCTTGACAATTTCTCACACGTATTACATCGATTCCCATGTCAAATTGTTCATTCAGCTCATTTGCATAGTCCTCAAGCGTCACATAATGACTTCCAAGGTAATCGAGATCCAGCGCACTTTTGGTCATATTCTGAAATTCATTTCTGAACTTAAGAAGCCTTTGCTTTCCGAATCCGAAATGCTCTCGCAACACCATTCCGGCAACTGTAGTCATTGTGGCGTATAGGTTCGTTGATAATTCGTCCCACCAACCATCAATCTGACCTTTGCTGTATACCAACGGTGCTTGCATAAAACCACGCATCTTAATTTCTTTATCCAGTCCCTCAAGACCGTCTTTTTCCACAACTTCTCTGGCGTGAAGGATACCTTGCATACGCCATTGAAATTCTTTGTTGATTTTTCCCATTTACTGCTCCTCTTTCCATTTCTTCTCACTAAATTCATCCGGTTCCATATATGTGTTTCCATCACACTCAACAACTCCACGTCCGTATCTATAAGCGCATGACCTACAGAGCGGTCTGAATGCAACAAGTCCTTTATTTTTTCCTTTGGTTGTTCGGAATGTTGCTGCGTATGGCATAATCTTGATTCCTGGAACATGAGATTTCATATCCTTTCCACAACACCAACATTTATACTCATGTCCATTCAATTCATGGATTTCTTTACTGTAATCTTTTAAAATCCCACCATACCGAAAAGGCTTATCTGTCAGTGTATTCTTTCCTTTCATGTGATTTCTCCTTTTCTTCATCAATCTTCATAATTCATTACAATCGTAATTACTTTTACAAGCACTTTCTGAATCTGGTCATAAATGTGGTGGTCATCACTGCCGAAGTGAGAATACAGACTTGCATCTTCTTTTCCTCTGTCATAGCAATCTTCCATAAACTCAAAGCAGTAAATATCATCTTCCTCAATGATTTCTCCGTTTTCTCTCCATTCGTAAAGAATACGTCCTTCTACCATTTCGTTTACGACATCGTCAGAACGCTTTCCACCGTTCAGATACTTGATGCAGCAATCAATATATCCTAACTTGTCGCAATATCTATATTCTTTTGCTGTTTCTGCTGTATAGCCTTTGAATGACTCTTTTATCTGCTCTTCAAAATCTTCCGGAAGGTCGAAAATATCTACTTCAATACCTCTCGGCAATTCAACTTTGTAACTTCTCATAATTCGTTCCTTTCTCACTATCTAATTTCCGATATATATCTGTCTGTCAGTTCTCCGTTCACATATTTGTTCGTTAATCGAACTCTTAGCGAATCACCCGCTTGACTGTCTGCAAAACTAGGTCTGTTCATTGCTCCACTTGCATAACCATCATTTTCATAGGTCAGTCCGTCATATTCAATCGATATTTCCCACTGCCAGCGTGGACAAATGGCAAACCATTTCCGCATATCTATGTAAGTGATAGTTGCGTCCACATCTTCGTGAGTATATGTGATTTCTTCTTGTGGCTCACTGCTTTTGTCCGAAACATCATTGGAGCAACCGACCAAGAAAATGCAAATTAGAATTAAGCATAATATTTTCTTCAATTTTTCACCTCTTCTCCTTAAAAAAGCGTATAAAAATACCAACCACCGAATACTGATGGTTGGTAGATGAAATTATACTTCTTTATACCGTTTTAAATCTGATTCGTCTAGCTTTTCAAAAACAAATCCGCAATCAAGACATATATGCCTTTGCGTTTCAACCGACATTGTATATGCAGGTTCTGTACAGGTTACATTCCCTTGCACACTTACTTTTTCTGGAATTCGTTTTGTTAAGACTGTACTTTCACTAATTCTTTCGGTATTTTCGCTTTTACAAAATGGACATTTCATTGGCATTTTCCTCCCCGTATATTTGATACGAAAATTATACCATTCCAACCATCAATATTCAATTGTCAAGGTACTGCTTGTTCTTAAATCTGTCCTTTCATATAACATCCCCAGAATGTTCCCGATCTCTTTCCACTATGATGTCCGAATAATGGTTTCTGGCCTATGGCTTTCCAAATTTTCTGCGCCGGAATATCCGTTTCCGCCCATTTAAAGATCAACACTCCATCTTCTTTCAGAACTCTCATACATTCTTTGAACCCATCATGTAGCATTTCTGGCCAGTGTTCGTCCAATCTTCCGTATTTCTTAGCAAGCCAGCCGGTTTTTCCGGCATATCTCAGATGTGGTGGATCAAACACAACCAAAGAAAATGTTTCATCTGGAAATGGTAAATCTGTAAAATCACATTGAATACCAGGATCTATGTAACAGGTCCGTTCTGATTGTCCGTCACCCGATTTCCAAATACCGGTTAATTCTTCTTTGCGGATATCGCAATATACTGTTGCCGGATGTTTTTTGTTAAACCAGATCGTTCGTGATCCGCACGTTACATCTAATATTTTCTTATCATCCATTTTCTTCACCTACGCAAATCTTAATTGTTCCTGTGTATCATTAGCTTGCTTCACTATTAAGAAAATCCTCAATGCTCATTTGACCAACGATATCATCTTCCTGTATATTGTCCGCTGCTACTTCCAAATTTTTAATAGCCTGTTTGTAATAACTTTCTTTCAGCTCACATCCCAAACCTCTTCGATTCAGTTTTACCGCCATGTATGGTACGCTACCAATTCCGGCAAACGGATCAAAAACTATATCTCCCGGATTGCTCCATAATTCAATGCATCTCTGAATAACTTCCAACTGTAACGGGCAAATATGTCTTTCGTCTTTTTCATCTCTTGCCGATGTTCTCTGTAAAGTGTCAGATTGTTTAATATCCATCCACACAGGACTTGCATATTTCTGCCACACGTCGCAAGGAAATGATTCATCAGTATGTGTGATTCTTTCTGGATTATCACCTGGTTTTCTCATTGTAACAATATAATCCGGGATACCCTGTCTATTCATTGAGCTATCTTTTTTGATTTGTTTCCATAACAAACCAAGAGCTTTTGTTCTCTGCATTTCTGTGACTGGATTTTTCCAAATAGTTACTTTTGAATGATAAATAAACCCGCAATCCTCAAACACTTGTCTGATAATTGACGGAAAGTCTTTTAATCCAATCACACCATCTTTTGACTTCATTAACGGTAAATCCATGCAATGAAAACTCAGCAATCTTCCAGGCATTGTAATTCTGTAAAGTTCTTTCGCTAAGAATTTGAAATGTTCATAGAACTCTTCATCATCTTTGCAATTTCCCATATCTCTGTCTGAATTAGAGTATGTATATAGGCTTGCAAACGGTGGGGAAAAGATTGTGTAATGAATACTATCATCTGGAATACCTTTTACCACCTCGCAAGAATCTCCATTGTAAATTGTGTATTTGTCTGCTACTGTCTGATCTAAAATTTTCATTAGTTGAATTCCTCCCATTTTGGCAATTGCATTTCTTTTTCAGCATCATAAGGTGTACTGATTCTGCAAGTTTTTCTCAGTTCTTTCTTTGTGATTTCCTTTGTCAGTTCAATCATTCTAGATTTCATCTGTTCATCTTTTTTCTGTTTCTGTTCAATATTATCTTTCACGCATCCTTCTTTTGCCGAAATGATAATATACACATTTACTGGTTTCCCTTGCCCGAATCTCCAACAACGCCGTACTGCTTGATAATACGCTTCGTAACTGTCTGATAATCCTACAAAAATCATGTTGTGGCAGTTCTGCCAATTCATACCAAATCCAGCAATTTTTGGTTTCGTAACCAATGCTTTAATATTTCCATCAGAGAAAGACAACATGGAATCTTTTTTGTGTTCCGGCTTGTCAGAACCTTTCACTTCAACCGATTCATCTATCATCGAATGAAGTAATGAACTTTCGTCATTCAGATCGCACCATACCAGCCATTGTTCTTCCGAATCATTTACAAGGTCTGCTGCTGTGCTGCACCTTAATCCAATGCTTTCTTTTCTAGCTTGTCTACGTTGCGTCAGTGTCAATGTGTTCATAGTTGGTTCATCGCCATCAACAATAATTTGGTTCACATTCAATTCTGGCAAATCAAATCCTTGTTCTTCATATCCCAAATCTCTAGGATTTCCAATAAAAACCGCCCAAGATGCCATCCACTGCCAAAATACATTCTCTGCATGCCCTTTCAATCTCCACTTTGAAGTTTCTCCACCATCATGTACGAAAAACATTGATAACATTTCGGCTCTTGTCATAACTCCTAAGAATTCGCTATGATTTCCAAGTTCCATGTAATCATTTGGGGAAGGTGTCGCAGTACACGCTAATTTGTATGGAACTTTATTAAACGTGTCGATTATCTGCGTCCTTACTTTCCCGGTAAAAGATTTCAAGATACTGCTCTCATCAAGCACAATCCCTGTAAATTCCTTTGCAATAAATCTGTCTAACTTTTCATAGTTTGTTATGCTAATTTTCTTGCAGTCTGATTGCGACTCACAAACAATCGCTTCAATTCCAAACTTTTCTCCCTCTTTTGCCGTCTGTGGTGCAACTGCTAATGGCGCAAGTATCAAAACCTTTCCACCAGTTCTCTTTGACACTTGGTTAGCCCATTCAAGCTGCATGGCTGTTTTTCCAAGTCCGCAATCAGCAAATATAGCAGCCCTGCCTTTTGCTAACGCCCATCTAACAATATCTTTCTCGTAATCAAATAGTTTCGGATTCAATTCGTTTTTATCAATATCGAATCCAGAACTCTCGAGAACAAATTTCTTGTTATTTAAAAAATCTTGATAATTCATTTTTCCGAAAGGAGCCGATATATCTTTGCCCGGCCGGAGCTCCGTCTCCTTTCTGTAATTTACATATCCATTTCACAAAACTTGAATTAATATATTAATTTTGTTCCACATTCCGGGCAGTGCTTCGGTTTGGTTTCACTATAATCATCATTTCTTGCAACTCCGCAGCCACAGAACGGACACTCAATTTCATCGTCCGCATCATCGCCTTCATAGTGGACATCCATTCCATCTATAAATTTATTTTTCAACGCTTCCACTGACTCAAGCGCGTCTATCCCAAGAGCAAATGCTTCTCTCTTCCTCTCACTGCTTTCCCACGCCTTTTCTTCTTTTAAAATCTTTGCTGCTTGTTTACTATTCATATACATTACCTACACTTTCGCCATTATCCCGTTAACTTCCACATATTCTGCCGGAACAGCAATATACTTTCTTCCGTTAATTTCTGTCGTTGTCACATCACCGATACTCTCTGTGGCAATAGTCATTTTCCCGTCTGCAAGCTGAATTGAAATATTTTTACCGTCACAAATATTGGATGCCATGATTTCCATATTACCTATATTCTCTCTGTAAGCTTCATCGAATGTATCACCTTCCACAGCATCGCAATTTTCCAGAATCTTTCTCAGGCTGTTCTTATCTATTTTGTACGGTTCCACATCATACTCATGTTCAATCATCGCTACGTTGATGCCGTCATAGATGTCTTTTACCGTATCTAAATCAGGATTTTCGCCAAGTGTATCTTCCAGAAATCTCGCAAAAACATCTTTCTGCTCGTCTGCTGATGCAACTACATCAATCCCAAGCACATCTCTTACAAGATGCTCCTGTACTTCTGCGCTCTTTTTTGTATAATATAGCAAGCTATGTATATCTGTTGATCTGTCATTAAATGCCGGGAACAGAAATCCTTTATCAGGCATATCCACCACCCAGTCACGAGTTCTTTCCTCAACACTCTCGCCATTGAACGAAAGTCCAGCTTTCGAAAGTTTTACCTGGCAGATACTGCAAAGGATATAATCATATACCTCATCTGATGCATCTTCCATCTCTACTCCGTCTGATGTCTTCCCTGGCACGTCATAAGCTGCATGAATAAGCACAATGTAATAATTTTCAGCACAATCATATGATTCAATGATTTTGTCATAAAATGCATCAAGCAAATTGCTATCGGTTAACTTGCTTTTCCGAAGCTCCATTAACATCCAGTGTGCTTCTCCATCAGAATCTCCATTTCTTGCGGCATCTATTGCATATTCAAGATTCAAGAGATTCTTTCCGATGTTCCCTGATAATGTCTTCTTAAAAATGTCAAAATACTTAAAAGCCTGCTCTTCCGGGAGGGATAGAAAAGCCTCCGTTTTCTCCATCTTCTTTTCTTTATCATGATTAACATAGCAACCTGCAATTCTCGTAATCGCACAATTCTCCGGCGTGAACTGCTTACGAATTTCCAATACCTCTTTTTTATTCATCTTCTACCTCCTCCTACTTTTCAACAAATTGTTTTTCTAGGTCATACATGTCATACCCACGACCAGTAAAATTATTAAATTTTGTTCCTTGCGCGGGTTTCGCGGTCCATTCCAGCCGATTCCCTCTCGCCCAGTTTCTCACTGCGGCACGCCAGTCTTTCATTTTGTTTTTTCCAACCATCCAGTCCTTAGACCGATAAAAGTCAACAAATCGCTCACAATCAATGCGATATTCCTTTTCCCTGCAGTAATTTTCAACTTCTGTTACTGTGGGTGGTTTAAAGCGGGACGCTTTTTCTTTAGACACGTTAGTGTCTTTCTTTTTAATATCATTATCATTTACATTTACATATACATTAGGTTGTGGGTTGGTTACATCTTGGTTATTGTTTGGTTTTTTCTTGGTTACATCTTGGTTATTACTTGGTTCCTGTTTGGTTATTGGTCTACCACCTTTTTTCCCGTTCTCGTAACGCTTATTATTCGCATCAATCTGAGGTTTCACCAAGCAAAATACTGTATACTCAATCCCTCCTGCAGTAGGTTCAGTACCGTCTAATGCGTAACCTATGATGGCTTGCATAACCTTCTTATACTCTTCGGGCGGAAGTCCTGCGATAGCATCTGCAAATGATCGGTAAAATACAAAGCTGTCTCTCATTACTTTTCACCTCTTCTAATTATCATGCAATGCCTTCCCATACATTTTCATCCAATAATCTAGCGGCATTGTAACAAGCCACTCTTTTCTATTTTTTCGATGCATAACAACTGGATTTTCGCCATCTCTAGCATCATTCTTCGATTGCTCGATAGCATCATAGATATTAAGCCTTTCCACTCTCTTACATTCGATGTGGACTCCTGGAAGACCTACAACATCAGCATCTCCGTTTGATCCGCAATATTGTTGCCCCCTCCGGCTGTCATACCCATATTCTCTTAATATTGTGGCAAGCTCGCGCTCACCATTCTTTCCCTTATTGTTAGAATTCATTTTGATACCTCTGAGCATCTGCTCCAACTATCGTAAGTCTGCTTCATGCATAATCGTTTAAGCTGTATCGCTCTCGCCCTATGTAAGTCTTTGGCTATATATTCGTGAAACGCTGCTTCATCTACCGGATCACTCGGTATCGGTCGAAATACACCTTTCCCGACATTGATAATGCAATCACCGTTACAATTCGCTTTTTCTATCATATTACGAAATATTCTATCGACACTCGGATCCGCTGGACGCTGTATTGCATTTCTGTGTCCGTCGCATATCCGATGAAAATAATCTTCTGCTTTTTCTCTCGACGTCATATTTTCTCCTTTCTGCCGGAGTGCGGCATCTCCGGCATCGTGACACAATATTTGCAAAACCGAACATTTTACCTTCAGTTACATTTGCCGCATGAAACTATGTGAATGAGTTACAATCTGTTCTTTCCAAAAATCCGAATGAACTCTTCTCTGGTCCCGTAATGCTCCTCGAAATATTGCTGAGCCATCTGCTTAAGCTTAAGATCCAACCCTTGATTGGGATTCCCGTGAACACTGTCTGCTTCGTTCTCGTGCAAATAGCATGCTATGGGAATTACGAAACCATATTCTTCGGATTTCGATCTGTATGGTCCATAGAAAATGTGGTGTCTATGGCAATATGGCGTTCCGGTAAAGTAACAATGCTCCATGTCATTTGTGAACACACTCCATAATCGTTTAGACATCTACACCATACCTCTCTTTCAAGAGTCTCTTTTCTTCCGGTGTTGCTATTTCTCTGTCCGGAATGCCTGCTTCCTTACACATGGTAATCATTCCGCCTATCAGCCTTGCCATTTCCTCTGTGTTGTACGTATGGCTGCCACGAAGTAATCTGTACGTTCGATACATCACATTGTCATTGCCCTCCCGAACTTGCGATGTCGGCTGTAAATGATAATTCACGGCATATCTAACCTGATTTTCTGCATCTTCCGTATCAGGAATCGTTGTAAACACTGACTTTCCATCAATGATCCAAGGTTGTCCATATCTGATTAGCGCTATGTTATGCACCTCTGGATTTGCCATATCAAGGACCTTTCCCAACTTCGATACGAGCACCCAGTAATATGCATTCGCATCCAAGCTTCTCTTCTTTCGATATTTCTTTATCCGAATGGTCAATTTTTCGCAACCCTTTAGATCTTGGAATGCTTCTCTTGCGTCTTCATTCAGTTCAAAGGACGCTGTCTGTTTGCCAGTAGCATAATTCATGGACAACCCTTGAAATATTCCTGTGAAATCCATTACTGTTCACCCATTTTATTCATGAGAATCATAAAATGCTTTACTGTAAGTTCTCTTAAATCCTTCACTTTAAAAAAGTTGCATACATTTTCAACAGTCTGATTGTGATTTGGAATGCATTTCATTAATGTGTTATACTGTGCGTCCGAAATCAAACTCATTCCCTCTTGTTGTTTAATAGCATTCAAAACCTCATCTGCACTGGCAACACTTGTATCAATTCCAATTCCGCACATTCCAAGCGCTCTTCCTACAGCTGATGTCTCGCAATTTTCAATGTAAGAAGTCTTGTTTATGAATGAGGAATCCTCTTTTTCATAGGCATGTCCCACTCCTAGCACTGAACCAAAATCATCTTTCACAACTGCAGACATCACACAGATGCCTTTCTCTAAGCTTTCAATATTTGTCTCGATACTTCCGTTCGGATATAACATTCGAAATACACGAATTCTTTGATTTACTTCCGCATATTCTTTTCCTTTAACTTCTATTTTTGTGATTGTTTGATTTGCAATCATTAACGATTCATATGTCATCTATACCGCCTCCTTCAACACAAGTTGCCCGTCTGGATGTCTGAGCAGAAGCGATCTGATAAGCTCTTCTCTCTTTTTCTTCTTGTCCTGGCAATCACATTTCTCTTCCGGATCCAAATTACAACCACAGAACGGACATTCCTTGTAATACATTAATACTCACCTATCTCTTTCACATAAGTCTCACACCCGCGTTCTTCACGAAGTTTCATTGCGAGATCGTTTACTCTGTTTTTTTCTGCGCGTGTAACAAAACGATATGTTCCATATTTGTATTCTTCCGCTCCGAACACCATCCATATTTCTGCCATTACACAACCCTCCTGTAATTAGCATTGAGACAATCCTCGCATAAACGTTCTCCATCTATCGTATAGATATATTCTCCTTCATACACCTCACACCCACAGCAATCACAATATGTTGCAGGTTCCTGTTCCGGAGGCGATGTTTTCCGTTCGTCATATCCTGGTATATGTTCCATTTGACTAATTTCCTCCTGTTTTGTATAATATAATTGATTAATTTCCAGAGTGCTTCTCGCCTTGCCGGGCTTATGAGAGCACTCATTTTTATTTTGCCAAGTCAAACAACTGTTTGATCTGCCCGACTGTCAGTACGGTATCCGGCTGTAAGTCACACAGTATATCAATGACATGACATTTTTTTGAGAATAAGCTCAGCCGGCGCATATCCAGTTTTTTCTCAAAGCTCTTAAGAAAATACCCGAACTCTTCCTCGTTCATCACTGTCGCGATCTCGTTCATACCCTCACCACCTTCCTATACATATCCGTAAGCCCGTCTCCATTCCTGGTACTCGTCCTCCAGGTCAGCATCCTCAATGACCTCGTGGAGCATCTTGAACTTTTCATATTCAAACCGATGTCCGACTGCCTCAAATGGAATGGCTTCACACGCCTTGCACTGCTCCGCACTATGCCGGAATAAGATTTCTTTTATTGCTGTATCAGCCATGTGATCACCTCCTGCATTTTCAGAATCTTGATGGAGATCATCACGAACATCATCATTGTTGTAATGTCTCCCAGGATTACCAACACGAATAACGCATCCACAATCCTCTTCATTGTCCATCTTTTCTTCATGTCTAATATCCCATGACCAGCCAATGAAGAAACATAGCCATTGGCAGTCCGTTCATCAGCAGTCCTACCACTATCCAATCCCTAACTCTCATGGGCTTGTCCTCCTTTCTACCGCCTAAGCGGTTTTCTCCTTTAAGTCCTTTAATCTCCCAACAATGAAATCCGAGAAGTTCCGGACAATCCGGCTCACTTCTTCCGGGGTCTTATCCCGGTACGCATCGTCTGAGATATGGCAGGTACAGCCATTGTTGGTCATTGTCTCTACAATCATCTTCCTGCCCTCCTGTGTTTCTTATTTCATGTTATGTGGCACGGTTTGTACTTGTTGCTATGAGATGCAATCCTTTTCGCACAATTGTGAAAACGCCAAGAAATAATAAAAAAATTAATATCATCATCCCAATGGCATTAGGCAAAATACTTATAGCTTCTATTAATGCTGCTGGCGTAAAAACTAGTATCCAGCCAATTATCTTTCTCAGTTTCATCTACTCACCTCCCACATCACTGATTAGCTCGTCAACTGTACACTCTAAAATATCAGCTACTTTTTTGATATTTTTAACTGTTGGGCTTATTCCATTTCCCCACTTACAAATGCTGCCAGTGGAAACGTTCGCTTCCTCTTCTAACTTATTGATAGAAATGCCTCGCTCTTTTGCGCGCCTGCGGATGTTATCGTAAATCAAAATCTCACCTCCTGTATTATTAGTTCTGAAAAAATCACTAATATGTATTGACTATCTTCTGAAAATATCCTATAATTTGAATTACCACAAACAAATAAAACAGCACATTGTCATTCTGATGTTTATTGCGATTTTTTCAGAACTTGTAATTTTATTATACGCGATATATTCAGAATGTCAAGAGGTTTTTGCGATTTTTTCAGAAAGGGCCCAAAGTTATGAAAGAACGTATTAAAAGCTTGTGCAAAGAATATGGAATATCAATGAACAAGCTAGAAGAAACTCTTGGATTCGGAAAAGGTTACATCAGCAAATTAGGAAATAGTACCCCTAATACTACAAAAATAAAAAAGATAGCTGATTACTTTAATGTATCCGTAGATTACTTGATGACTGGCAATGAATCGGATAGTGAAAAGTACTATCTGAATAATGAAACCGCTCAGGTAGCGCAAGAAATATTTGAAAATAAAGAACTCAAAGCATTATTTGACGTACAGCGTGATATGGAACCAGATGATTTAAAAGCATTACATAATATGGCGCTTGCGTTAAAAAGAAAGGAACGTGGTGATATTGACGACTGCGGATGTTAATGTCATTGTTATGGACTTCCCCAATAAAAAGGGACATGAAATGGTAGTACCCAATGAAGATGGCAGCTACACTATTTTTATAAATGCTGGACTTAATCGCGAGTCTCAGTTAAAAGCTTATGAACATGCTATGAAGCATATTGAAAATGATGATTTTCAAAAAACTGATGTGCAAGAAATCGAGTACATTGCTCATAAACCACTCCCTGAGCCAGAACCAGCTCAAACATATCTTGATAGAATAAAATATCATCAACGAAACAGACGAAAGATAAAGCGTCAAATGAAACAAGATAAAACACGTGTGGAATTTATTATGGATAACTGTGATCTATTTAAACTTGCAGAGCATCATTATTTATATGGTGATGATTTATAAAATAACTAAAAAGGAATATTATGAACTTATTTAATAAACTATTTTCAAAGAAAAATGAACTACCTAAGTCAAAGAATAAAAATATGATACTTGTTGAAGCATATTGGAACGACACAGCCGATAAGGCTCTAGTAGCAGAACTAGATAACCTATTACAGGATTGTTCCACTAGAGCTGAGAAATTTGTGAGAATTGCAGAATTATGCTTACCTGCTATAACTAATGAGCAGTTATATTATGCATCCAAATCTTATGTGTGGGCCGGCGCTTCATACCGAAAAGAAGCAATCTACTATTTAGAAAAATATATTGAATCCGGTGCAACTTATGAAGGTACTCCATCGGGAATTAGAGAAATGAACGGTGTCGTTTATGATTTGAAAGCACTAAGTATATCAACCACTTACTCTGATTTAGCTAAGTGCTATGAGGGCGAATATGAATTTGACAAAGCTATTGAAAATTACGAAAAAGCAACGAGTTTTTCACCACATAATCAATCATTTATTATTAATTTATCCAATGTATACGTAAAGAAAAATCAACTTGAAAAAGCTAAAGATATTTTGGAAGCTGCAACCCATTCGGAAGCTTATAAAGATGAAGGATTTCGCACCGCTATAGACAAATATCTTATCGATATAAACGATAAAATCAAAAGAGGTTATATTTATAGACCAAGAAAAAAGAAATAAAAAAAAGAAATCGCCACCCCGTTGGCAAAAGGGTGGCTCGCATATCCGAAGATATACTATATCTGATTGTTCAAGTCATATTGTATCATCTTCGGGCAGCTATCGCAAGCGGAACATTTGTTCCTTGCTGGCTGTTATTTTTGTACTCATTTTTAGTGCGACGTTGCACATATATACTAAGGAAGGTGATACATATGCAATACGAAGAATATCTTATCTATCTCCGGAAATCCCGAAGTGATGCCTCACTGGAAGCTATGGGCGTTGATGTCCTGGAACGGCATGAACAGATTTTACTTGACCTCGCCAAGCGCATGAACTTATCTATTGGCGGTATCTACCGTGAGGTCGTCTCCGGCGAGTCTATTTCTGCGAGGCCGGAGATGCAAAGACTCTTATCAGAAGTGGAAGCCGGACGCTGGAAAGGTGTTGTTGTCATGGAGGTCGAACGTCTGGCCAGAGGTGATACCATTGATCAGGGAATTGTTCAACGGGCATTCCAGTATTCCGGCACCCAGATTGTAACTCCGGCCAAAACATACAATCCGAACAATGAATTCGATGAAGAGTATTTCGAGTTTGGACTTTTCATGAGCCGGCGGGAATATAAGACAATCCGACGCCGAATGCGTGCCGGTGTGACTGCTGCTGTCAAAGAAGGTAAATGGCCATTCAATAAGGCGCCTTACGGTTGGCAGAGAGTGAAGCTGGAGCATGCCCGTGGCTGGGTACTTGCACCGGATCCAGAAGAAGCTCCGGTCGTCAAACTTATCTTTCAGCTCTACACCGGTCCTGATCGGATTGGAATCACCAACATCTGCAGATATCTGGATAACCGGGGAGTCAAGCCAAGGAATGGGGACACCTGGACAGAATGTAGTATCATGGGAATCCTAAGAAACATTGTCAACGACCAGAGAGTTGGTATTGGACGAAGAAAAATTGTGAAACAGGTCCAGAATGGCTCAGTCAGTAAAGTACGTCCCCACAGTGATTATGATTTCACTGCCCCAGGACTGCAGCCGCGATTAATTGACCATGACGTATTCCTGGAAGCTCAGACACATCTTGGAAAGAACTCTCACAAGCTCCCGGAATCCTACGGAATCAAAAATCCGCTTGCCGGCATTGTTGTCTGCTCCTGCTGCGGTAAGAAGATGATGCGAAGACCAGCCTCTAAAACACCCGGAGGTGCCCCATATGACGTTTTAAAGTGTAATACCAGGAATTGTCCCACCATTGGCTCTGCGCTCGATTTGGTGGAACGTGAGGTCATACAGGCGCTGTCTGACTGGGTAGCCGGATACCAGTTGGACCCGACACTAGAAGTTGAGAACAAAGTTCCGGAAAAAGAACAGCTCCTCTCTTCCGCTATTAGCAATCATGATGTGTTATTGAAGCAAAACGGAAACTTGTATGATCTGCTGGAACAGGGAGTCTACACGACAGAAATCTTCCTGGAACGTTCTCATGAACTGCAGAAACGTATCAAGGAATCCGAAGCACACATTGAAGTTCTGAAAAAGGATCTGGAATATGAAAAAGAAAAAATAGCAAATGTTGAGAACTTTATTCCTTCCTGTAAGGAGCTTCTCTCCTGCTATTGGGAATTATCTGCTCAAGACCGGAACAAGGCTCTTAAGATGCTTTTAGAGAGCGTGGAATATACTAAAACCAAAAGAAATAAATATGGAGATAAAGACAATCCCACTTTTACATTAAATCTCAAGCCCCGAATCCCGCGTATTTAGGGGCTTTTCTATTAGCGACAACATTTTTGGACTCACGAACTTGCCCATCTCGAGATGATCTGCGCCATTGTGCACCAACTTACCCGCGACCTGACACCTGAACAATTAAAGGAATCTGGATTCGACCAATATTATGTTGACCACACGTTAGCACTTTGGCCTCAGGCAGCCAGCGGCACACCTTGGAGCGCAACAACATTTCAGTCAAAAGGTGATCCTATCACAGATCTACATGAAGACCTTGCAGCAGAGCAAAAAGCACGAACGACTTATGACAATATTTTACGGCTTGTAAAAGATCCTGAAGTCTGCGATCCGATTCGTTTTCTCAGAGAACGTGAAATCGTACATTACCAAAGATTTGGCGAAAGTCTCCGAATCATCCAGGATCACTTGGATAGTAAGAACTTCTATGCAATTAATCCTGAATTTGATCTTAAATCTTAATGCTTAATTCAATTAGCTAAAAATGTCCAACGATACCTTCCGAAAGTATACGCAGTCTCCTGCAAAATAATAATGAGAGTGTGGATCATCCACACTCTCAGTTTCTATAACAAAATATTAATCTCAGTTTCTGTAAAAAATTCCGGAAAGGCTCCTAAAGAAAATATTCAGCTTTTACATCTTACTTTAATAACATATACACAATAACTGCTGCCACTACGATAATTGCAATCGCAAGAATAATAATCGGTGCTTTAGACACCTTCTCTTCCTCAACAGAAAGCATGTCATCATACGCTTTTTTCATCTCGCGTTCCCGCTTATCACGTACTTCCTTTGGCGGAATATTGGAATACTTCTGTTCTCTTACAGAACGTTCCTTCTTTACATTCTCTTTTCTTGCGCTATCTTTTTTCGCACTATCTCTTCTACCAGCCTCTTTCTTCGCAGACATACGCTCTGTTTTCGGAGCCACATCTTCCGCCTGATGCTGTGGAACTTTAAATTTTTTCTTACATGTATAGCAAAGCAGATAATCCGGATCTTTTTTGCTTGGTTTCAATGGTCCGCCACATGTTGGACACTTCATCATCAATACCTCCTGTTATCTATCTCTTAGATCAATGGATATTTGTCAGTCAGACCTTTTACCATCTCGCGTACTTTTTCAATATTATCCTCACTCTTAATCACAAGTGCAATACCTTCCGCAATCACATCCATATCCTCTTCTACCATGCCTCTTGTTGTAACGGCTGGTGTTCCGAGTCTTACACCACTTGTAACAAATGGTGAACGTGGATCGTTCGGAATTGTATTCTTGTTGCAGGTAATATGAGCTTCATCAAGACGACGCTCCAGCTCTTTTCCCGTCACCTCTTCATCGCGAAGATCTACAAGCATCAGATGATTGTCTGTTCCTCCGGAAATGATTTTCACGCCACGGGACTGTAATCCTTTGCAGAGTGCCTGTGCATTTTTCAGAATCTGCTTTTGATATTCTTTAAACTCTGGCTGTAATGCCTCTTTGAAGCATACTGCTTTTCCAGCAATAACATGTTCCAATGGTCCGCCTTGTATTCCCGGGAATACAGCTTTGTTAAAGTTGAACTTATCTGCTGCCTCCTGGTTACACAGGATCATACCTCCTCTTGGTCCACGAAGAGTCTTGTGAGTCGTTGTCGTTGTCACATGAGCATATGGAATCGGGCTTGGATGCAGTCCTGCTGCAACAAGACCTGCAATATGAGCCATATCTACCATCAGATATGCGCCTGCTTCGTCTGCAATCTCACGGAATTTTTTAAAATCAATTGTTCTCGCGTAAGCACTTGCTCCTGCGACAATTAACTTCGGTCTTTCTCTCAAAGCGATCTCTCTTACATTATCATAATCGATCACGCCTTCTTCATTGACACCATAGGACACAATATTAAAATATTTTCCGGAAATATTGACCGGTGAGCCATGTGTCAGATGTCCGCCGTGATCCAGATTCATTCCCATTACTTTATCTCCCGGCTCCAGCATTGCAAAAAATACTGCCAGGTTTGCCTGTGCTCCTGAATGTGGCTGAACATTTGCATACTCACAGCCAAATAACTCTTTCGCTCTGTCTCTGGCAAGATTCTCTACAACATCTACACACTGGCAGCCGCCATAATATCTCTTTCCCGGATACCCCTCTGCATATTTGTTCGTCAGCGGACTTCCCATAGCCGCCATGACTGCTTTACTTACCCAGTTTTCAGATGCGATCAGCTCGATGTGTGAGTTCTGTCTTTCCATCTCTGCCTTGATCGCATCTGCTATTTCGCTGTCTGTCTTTTCAATTTCATCAAATGTGTACATAGTCCTGTCCCTCCTATGGGGACAATTATATCATTTTTATGATTTACTTCCAAGTGTTACTTCGACAGTTTTTTCAGTATATTCGCCATTATTTCCAGGAACCTGTACTGTTACCTTGACTTTATCACCCACACGATAATACTGAAGCTGTTCTTTCAGTGAATTCATATCGCTGATTGTGGTTCCCTCAAGTCCTGTAATAACACTGCCTTTTGTCAGACCTGCCTGCTGGGCTCCACCATTCTTTACAACATCGGAAATATAAACTCCAGTAGGCATATTATACATCTTGGCACTTTCATCCGAGACATCTACACCCTGGATTCCAAGATATCCTTGTTCTGCCTCAGACACTTTTGTCTTTGTCTCCTGATTCATCAAATTCTGGATCGTATCGCTTGCATCAGAAATTGGAATAGCATAGCCCATACCTTCTACACTGTCTGTTGCAACTTTTGCGGTATTAATTCCAATAACTTCACCGTTAGAGTTCAAAAGTGCTCCGCCACTGTTACCAGGGTTGATTGCTGCATCTGTCTGAATCAGAGTACCTCCTTCATAACCGTCCAGTGTCCGCTCCGTTGCAGATACGATACCTGATGTTACAGACTGTCCATAACCAAGTGCATTACCGATTGCGACGACCTGTTCACCTACCTCAAGCTTACTGGAATCTCCCATTGTCGCAACTGCGATCTCATCCATAGTAGAATCTTTCACATCGCTGATCTTGACAGCCACAACTGCAAGATCTTTTGTGGAATCAGTTCCTTTTACATTAGCCTCAACACTTTCATTATCCACAAAAGAAACTGTAAGCTTTTCATTGCCTTCCACTACATGATTATTTGTAAGGATCAGGAGTTCGCTATCTGTCTGGCCGATAATAATACCAGATCCGACACTTGTACTCTCCTGCTGCTGTGTTCCTCCGAAGAAACTCTGTACTTCCTGAACGCTCATATTCGTAATAGATACGATAGATGGCATTGCATTCTTTGCAATCGATGCAATATCGGAAGTTCCTGTACTGCTTGATGATGTTGTTAGTTTCGCACCATCCACTGTCTGTGCTGTCTTGGCAGTCTTACCGTTTGTAGTTGTTGTGCCGAACACTTTTGTTCCCACATAATTTCCTGTCTGGAATGTTACACTTGCCACAAGCCCAAATGCAACTCCGGCGCATACAAGTTTCACTGGTTTTGGCACCTTTCGGTTCTTTTTTGGCTTTGGCGTTTCCTCGTTCATACCATTCATGTCATCAGGTTCTGGTTTATAATAAGTATATTGATTTTCCATATCAATAATCTCCTTTCCTTCATTTCTGTAATAGATTGTATCGTTTAAATGTGTTCGAATTGTGATGAAATCTTGTCAAATCTATAAATTTAAAAAAGAAGCATGCTTCTGACAGCATACTTCTCTATTTCTAAAATATTTAACCGTTATCTTCCGTACTTCCATATGCATTCTGCAATTCGCTCAACGCCTCCCGCAAAAGTGCATCGGACTGAAGTGCTCCATTATACTCCTCATTCACTTTCCGGAACAGATTCTGAACATCCTGGTGTTTCGTAAGTCTTGCAATGTATCTCTGTACGTCACTCTCTTTTGGATCTGAGATTACCTGCATCTTGTCCTTTTCTTTTTTTGCATAAAATGTTGCAAGTCCTGGTACTTCTGTATAAATCCCTCGGATTTTCATATCGTATGTCACAAATGTCACATATGTATCCGCATCTTTTCCTTCCTTTGTATACACATGCAGATTATGATAAGCTTCTACATAGCCTGTCTCTTCCTGCATCTTCGCAAAGTGTTCTTCCACTGCCCGATTCACTTCCAAAACTGCATCTTCCAAAAGCGGATTTGCCTCTTCCGATTCACATTCCAGATAAACAGCCTGTATCTTCAACGAACTTGTCTTTTGTACCTTCTGTGCTTCTTCTCTGGTAAATCCATACCCCGCTGCTCCTATCGTCATAAAAAGAAGCAGGAGGACAATCCACCTTCTCTTCATAGATCTCCTCCACACATCAGTACTCGTTATTCATACACACCCGGGCGGATTCGAACCGCCGCTCCCGCCTCCGGAGGGCGGTGCTCTATCCCCTGAGCTACGGGTGCCTGGTCAATTTGACTTTGTAATAGTAACACATTTATCTCACAAAGTAAAGTAAATACATGAGATAATTTTCTACACAATTCGAATCATTATAACATTATAGCAAGAGCGCCTTCGGCATTCTTGACCGCTGGCGCTCCCATACACCAATCATAATACTCTTCTATATCATAGATTATCTTTCGCTACTTGCATTGACTGCTCTTCACTTTTCTTATAATCGCAATCTCCGTTCTTTTCTGTCATAATAATAAACATGATCTGACAAAATATCTTCGTCCGGTACCTGTGTCTCATTGACTTCTCGTAACATCTCTGTCAGCATTCTCCGTCCCGGCGAAGCACTCTCCGGCACTATGATCATCTCATGGACACTACTTGGAACCACATAGAAATTCTCTTTAAGACATAAACTGATACCTGCAAGTCTGTCTGGATACAGAATTGCTGATGCTCCATAATTGCGGATCTGATTCGTCAATACATACATAGGTTCTTCCGGACATTTCTCCTTTATTCCTGTAAGTTCCGCAATCAGATCACTCATAGTCAGAAATTCTCCCGGAAGTTCATGCCATGTATTATATCTTGCCTGATGATAAATGTCCTCTTTTGTCACATGCCACAGTTTCAGATGCCGGTTACGGATCATCATTGTCGCCATGCCATAATCTCCTGCTTCAAAAAGTACACAAAAGATAATTGCCAGATCAAGATATGGCACATATGGCACTTCCTGAAGGAGTTCTTCATTTGCCTCACGACCAATCAGACGATAAATCACTTTTTCCTTGATTTTATCGTATTCTCCAAGCTTCTGCTCATCCCACGGCCGGTCAACTTTCAAATCCTCATACAAATCGGCCACTTCTTTTGCAATCTTATCAACTCCTTTGCCGCTAAGGAACTGTTGATAATATTCTTCCAGATAGATGGTCGGTGAAATATTCGTACTGTCATCCTCAATCAGAAGCCCGCTCCGCTCGGTTCCGTTATTCTTCTTCACGGTACGTGTGCTGACTCTGATGTGTGCCCCCATGTTCTCTCTTACTTTTTTCTCTACTGTCTCTAAAAACTGCTTATAATCCATATATCTCCTTTCCTCAGACAGCAGCAGTTTCTGTGTTTCAAATATTATGGTATTAGAATTATAAAAAAGCCCTGCAAAAAATGCAAGGCTTTTGTCGTTTATTTTTCTTATGTTTTCCTTAAACTTATGCTCTTGAAAGATACTCGCCGGAACGTGTATCAATCTTGATGACCTCTCCCTCATTAACGAACAGAGGAACCATAACCTGCGCACCAGTCTCAACGATAGCCGGTTTTGTAGCACCTGTTGCTGTGTTACCTTTTACGCCCGGCTCAGATTCTGTGATCAGAAGCTCAACAGTTGTCGGTGGGTCAATTGCAAATACTTTACCCTGATATGATTTCAGAGTTACGTCTGTTCCTTCTTTTACGAACTTCAGGCTATCTCCAACATCCTCAGAATCAACCGGAATCTGCTCGAATGTCTCGTTGTCCATGAAGTAATACAGGTTTCCGTCAACATAGGAATACTGCATTGTCTTTCTCTCGATAAATGCTTTCTTTAATACATCTTTAGATGGGTTAAATGTTCTCTCAACAACACCACCGTTGATAACATCTTTCAGTTTTGTACGGACGAAAGCAGAACCTTTACCTGGTTTTACATGTAAGAATTCCAGACATTCATATACCTTTCCGTCGATCTCATACGTCGTACCTTTTTCAATATAAGCATCAGCCATTGTATATATCCTCCTTAATCGCACCCGAATGGCACTTTATACGTTTTCACTTTTACCATTTTATAATAGATTGTGCCTTTTTTCAACTATTTTTTCGCCTGTTTCTTGCTTCTTGCATAAAAATACAACACAATCTTCTCCAAATATCTCTTCAGCACAATCTGAATCTCTTCTTTTGGGTGAATCGGTTTCACAAGAATATTGGAAATCCCCGTTCTTTTTGCGCCCCAGACATCCGTAAATAACTGATCTCCGATAAACACACTGTTTGTCTCATCAGTCCCCATGATCTCCATAGCCTTCCGGTAATTCTTTGTTGATGGCTTGTGCGCATTGTACACATAATCTACTTGAATCGGCTCATTGAACATCTTTACACGCGGCTCCTGATTATTGGAAATGAGACAACATTTAAATCCAATCTTTTTTAATCTGTCAAAGAGTGCGATTGCCCTCGCATCAGCCGGTGCTCCATGCGGTACAAGTGTATTGTCAATATCAAAGATCAGGCCACGATATCCTTCTTCATATAATTTTTCAAAATCAATCACATATGTGGAAGCCACATATCTATCCGGGAAAAATCTGTCAAACATTACTCTCCATCCATTTCTGTCAGTCTCTGTACTAACTCTTCACACACCTGAAGAACAGTCTTGTGATCCGTATTGACAATAATATCGGCTGCTGCCTCATATTTTTCACGACGTGCCTCCATCAATTCTGCAATACCTTTTACATTCTTTCGTCCTGCGAGAACCGGTCTGTCATCGGAATCTTTCACGCGCTCATAAACTTCCTCCGGACTGGCAGTCAGAAGAACGACTCTTCCATTCTTCTTCATCTGTTCTACATTGCATTCTCGAAGTACAACTCCGCCTCCGCAGGAAATGAGTACATTTTTGCGGCTCTGCATTTTCTTCAGGAGTTCTGTCTCACAGTTACGGAAATATTCTTCGCCATAAGTTGCAAAAATGTCCGGAATACTCATTCCTTCCTCTTTCACAATTTCCTGATCCATCTCTACAACTTCCATAGCAAACATGGTACTTAAATACTCTGCCACTGTTGATTTTCCAGCTCCCATAAATCCGATCATTACAATATTGTAATCAAATAACTTTCTTGCCTGGATCTTCTTACTGTTCATACGGATACATTCAAAGATATCCTTAATCTCTTCTCTGTACTTATTACCATTCAGCTTTTCTTCCAGTCTCAAGGCCTGTTTTGCCTCCTGCTGCGGCTGTAAAATCGGCATACCATATTCCTCTTTATATGCCATGATTTTTTCTACTATTTTACTTCTTTCAACAAGCGCGTCAATAATCTTATCATCACAAAGCGCCAGACTCTCTCTGTACATTTCCAAATCATTCATCGTATATTACTCCTGTGTCAAATGTGGCCTCTTTATCCACTTCTTTTCTGTCTTACCGGGTGTATTATACCAACAATTATCTTATTTCGCAACTGCCTTATTTTTTCTATTCATTCCTATTCCGGATTCTTGTTCATCGCCATTGCTGACTTTACATCTTTCCGGAACTGATCCCATGCGCCTTCATTTTCCACAAAATATTTCGGACAGATTTTCCCAGTCACATCATAGTGGCGGATCACATCTTCTTCTGTCAGGTTGAACTTCAGACAAAGCCACGCTGTCAGTTGGACCATAGAACGATAAGTCGCATCATTAAACTTTCCAGTCGCATCCGGATGGCAACATTCGATGGATACTGTATCATAATTCCGGTCATTCGATGCATATGCCACTTCCCAGGTCGGAATGCACTGCACGATCTCCCCGTTCAGTCCCACCACGAAATTACTGCTGGCTTTCGTCTCGTGGCTGTCTTTTAACCCTTCAAAATAATTCCGGTTACCTATAGCCGTTGCTCCCGGATTAGCTGTATAGTGGATAACAATCCCTGTAATCTTGTCTGTCTTCTCCTGCGATCTGGAATATGGATTCGGTGTCAGAAGCTCCACATCAATATCAGGCTCTGATGCATCCACTGCTTTCGTATCCACCTCATAATACTTATTGGAAAAAAATCCCGGATTATTTATTTTTATAATCAGCATGAACACTAGCACAATTCCAAGAATAAGAAAACCCAGCCGGATATTCCGCTGGGTCTTTCTTTTCTTCTTTGTCGTGCTTAGAGTTCTTCTTTTTCTATTCCTCTTCATCTGCACGTTCTTTGCCCCGCCTTTTTCTGATCCAAGAATGCCCTAGGCATTCTTGCTGCCCACCACCTATAGAGGTGGAGTCATCACTCATCTGATATATATTCTACATATTCCAGCGAAACATTTTATGAATGAATTCTTATTAATTTATGAATTTTATTATCTGCTGTTCACTCAGCCACAAATTCTATCTTTCAATGCAAAAGCAGCTCACCAATGAATTACTGATCTTACTCGTCTACGCTGTAGTTCGGAGCTTCTTTTGTGATGTGGATGTCATGTGGGTGACTCTCTTTTAATGATGCAGAAGAAATCTTGACAAATCTTCCTTTTTCCTTCAGATCTTCGATTGTCGGTGCTCCACAGTAACCCATACCGGAACGAAGACCTCCCATTAACTGGAATACAGTATCTTCTACGCTTCCCTTGTAAGCGACACGTCCTTCGACACCTTCCGGTACCAGTTTCTTGGCATCTGTCTGGAAGTAACGGTCTTTACTTCCGTTCTCCATAGCGGAGATAGATCCCATACCACGGTAAACCTTGTATTTTCTTCCCTGATATAACTCAAATGTTCCAGGGCTCTCGTCACAACCTGCAAAGATACTTCCCATCATACATACATTTGCTCCGGCTGCAATCGCCTTTGTCATATCTCCTGAGTACTTGATTCCTCCATCAGCAATAATCGGAATTCCATATTTATCTGCTGCTTCATAGCAATCCATAACTGCTGAAATCTGAGGCACACCGATACCTGCGATGATACGTGTTGTACAGATAGATCCAGGTCCGATACCAACCTTAACTGCATCAGCTCCTGCTTTGATCAGATCCTCTGTAGCCGCTCCTGTTGCAACGTTACCAGCAATAACCTGAAGATCCGGGAATTTAGACTTGATCATATCCACTGTGCGGATAACATTTGCTGAATGTCCGTGTGCAGAATCAAGAACAACAACATCAACCTTTGCATTGACAAGCTCCTGAGCTCTCTCAATACAGTTTGCTGTAATACCAATAGCAGCACCACAAAGAAGACGTCCCTGTGAATCCTTTGCTGCAAGAGGGTATTTGATCTGTTTTTCAATATCTTTAATTGTAATAAGTCCTTTTAAGTGAAAATCCTTATCTACAATTGGAAGTTTCTCTTTTCTTGCTTTTGCAAGGATCCGTTTCGCTTCCTCCAGTGTAATTCCTTCCGGTGCTGTGATGAGCCCCTCAGAAGTCATAGACTCTTTGATCTTCTTTGAGAAATCTTCCTCAAATTTCAGATCGCGGTTCGTGATAATACCGACCAACTTTCCGTTCTCTGTGATCGGCACACCTGAAATGCGGAATTTAGCCATTAATTCATTAGCATCTGCCAGTGTATGATCCGGTGAAAGATAAAATGGATCTGTAATAACACCATTCTCAGAACGCTTTACTCTGTCTACCTCTTCAGCCTGAGCCTCAATAGACATATTCTTATGAATGATACCGATTCCTCCCTGACGAGCCATAGCAATTGCCATACGATGCTCTGTAACCGTATCCATACCTGCACTCATCATCGGTATGTTAAGGTGGATCTTCTTTGTCAGATATGTTGACAGATCAACCTGATTCGGAATTACTTCTGAATAAGCTGGTACTAAAAGTACATCATCAAATGTAATACCTTCTCCAATAATCTTTCCCATGATTATTATCCTCACTTTCCTTTGTAATATTTAAAAGCTATGATACAAAAAACAGTCGGCATTTGTCAACCATTTTCTCTATTTTACCACAAATTGTATTAAAAAGAAAACTCCCTAAAGGGGGAGTTTTCATAATACTAATCTATGATTATTAGAATTGCTAATACACTATTCTTACATCATTCCCATGCCTGCTCCGCCGCCTGCTGGCATTGCCGGAGTATCTTCTTTGATGTTCGCTACACAAGACTCTGTTGTCAGAAGCGTAGATGCTACACTTGTTGCGTTCTGAAGTGCACTTCTTGTTACTTTAGCCGGATCAAGGATTCCTGCCTCTACCATATCTACATACTCTTCTGTCAATGCGTTAAATCCTACGCCTGGTTCAGACTCAGATACTTTATTGATAATAACAGAGCCTTCCAGTCCTGCATTTGCAGCAATGTGGAATAATGGAGCCTCCAGTGCTTTGAGAACTACATTAGCTCCTGTCTTTTCATCACCTTCCAGTGTTGCAGCATATTTTGCTACTTCTTTTGCTGCATGGATATATGCAGAACCGCCACCAGAGATAATTCCTTCTTCTACTGCTGCTCTTGTTGCTGCCAGAGCATCTTCCATACGAAGTTTTGCTTCTTTCATCTCAACTTCTGTTGCTGCTCCGACACGGATTACTGCAACTCCGCCTGCCAGTTTTGCAAGTCTCTCCTGAAGTTTTTCTTTATCGAATTCAGATGTTGTATCCTCAATCTGAGCTTTAATCTGAGCAACTCTTGCCTGGATGGAATCTTTGTCTCCACAGCCGTCTACGATCACTGTATTCTCTTTCTGTACTTTGACTGATTTTGCACGTCCAAGCTGATCCATAGTAGTATCTTTCAGCTCTAATCCAAGCTCCTCAGAAATTACCTGTCCGCCTGTCAGAATAGCGATGTCTTTGAGCATCTCTTTTCTTCTGTCACCATATCCAGGTGCTTTTACAGCAACAACATTGAATGTTCCACGCAGTTTATTTACGATCAGGGTTGTAAGAGCTTCACCCTCAACATCCTCTGCAATGATCAGAAGTCTGGATCCTGACTGAACGATCTGCTCAAGTACTGGAAGGATTTCCTGAATATTGCTGATTTTCTTATCTGTGATCAGAATATATGGATCCTCCAGATTAGCTTCCATCTTATCCATATCTGTTGCCATATATGCAGAAATGTATCCACGATCGAACTGCATTCCTTCTACAAGGTCAAGCTCTGTTTTCATTGTCTTAGATTCTTCGATTGTGATAACACCATCGTTAGAAACCTTCTCCATAGCATCTGCTACCATCTGGCCTACTTCCTCGCTTGCTGCTGAAATAGCTGCAACCTTAGCGATCTGGTCTTTACCGTTAACTTTGCTGGACATGTTCTTAATTGCCTCAACGGCTGCATCTGTAGCTTTCTGCATTCCTTTACGGAGAATGATCGGGTTAGCACCTGCTGCCAGGTTCTTCATTCCTTCATGTACCATAGCCTGTGCAAGTACAGTAGCTGTTGTTGTACCATCTCCTGCTACATCATTTGTTTTAGATGCAACTTCTTTGATGATCTGAGCTCCCATATTCTCAAATGGATCTTCTAACTCGATTTCTTTTGCGATTGTAACACCATCATTTGTAATCAGTGGTGCACCAAATGATTTGTCGAGTACTACGTTACGTCCTTTTGGTCCAAGTGTCACTCTTACTGTATCTGCTAACTGATTTACTCCTGCTTCCAGGGCTGCTCTTGCTTCTGCTCCGTATTTAATTTCCTTTGCCATGATTAAACTGCCTCCTAAATTAGACTTTACTGATTTCACACAAACTATTTAAAATTAACAAACATTCCTTATTCGATGATTGCTAAAATATCATCCTGTTTCACAACAATATATTCTTCGTCTTCAATCTCAACAGATGTTCCTGCATATTTAGAATAGATAACCTGCTGTCCTACTGTTACGTTCATCTTCACTTCTTTTCCATCAACAGTTCCGCCTGGTCCAACTGCCACAACTTCTGCCTGCTGTGGTTTTTCTTTAGACTGTCCAGGTAATACGATTCCTGACTTTGTAGTCTCCTCAGCCACGATCTGTTTCAATACGACTCTGTCTCCTAATGGTACTAATTTCATATTTATTCCTCCTTGCTTTAACATCTCTTTTATATTGTTAGCACTCATAAAAAGAGAGTGCTATTAAAAACTCTAGGTATAAAATAGCACTCTCTTTCTCTTTTGTCAACACTCTTTTATTTATTTTATCTTGTTTATATTTTTTTCATAAAAGCCGTTTTGTACACGAAATACTAAGACTTTTCCGACTTTATTACAGTATCTTTCACGTATGACGCCCTGGCACCAGATTTCTTTTTTTTCACTATTGATCGTACATCTATATACTCCATCCAGCAAAAAACTTGTGATATCTGATTTTCCTGCAATTAAGTATATGTTCTCTTCTTCCGGATCATACCGGATTACTTTACAATGATGAATGATTTCATCTTTTTCTCCATCTTCCAAAAACGTCCGCGTCATCTGAAGCAGCGCCGGACACTCTTCATACATGTTGTCCATCCTCCGATTTTTCAAAGTTTAACCTCTGTTCTTTTCTTCCTTGATGTGCTCCAGTTCTGTAAATACATAATCATTTACAACTTTGATATAAGTTCCTTTCATTCCTGATGAACGAGATTCAATCACGCCTGCACTTTCAAACTTGCGCAGAGCATTTACAATTACAGAACGGGTGATTCCAACTCTGTCTGCAATCTTACTTGCAACCAGAATTCCCTCTGAGCCATCCAGCTCATCAAAAATATGAATGATCGCTTCAAGTTCTGAATAAGATAATGTACTAATCGCAGACTGTACAATGTGTTCTTTTCTTGTCTCCTCTGCACTTTCTTCGTTAACAGAACGGAGCATCTCCAGTCCTACAACTGTTGTTCCATACTCGCTGAGAATGATATCATCAATCTCATATGGTTTATCTACTTTGTAAATGAACAATGTTCCGAGACGCTCTCCTGCAATATTGATTGGCGTGATGATTGCCTGATATCCTCCGCTTGCCTCAGCAGAAAATCCCAGTGTCTGAAGATTTACATTCTCCTTTGTTGATAAGATACTAAGCAATCTCTCGTTCAACATACCATCAATATGCTCGCCAACCTCACAGGCAATCAGTTCTCCAATCGGCTGTACATTCAGGCACCGACTTTTTCCAAGCACCTTTCCTTTTTTACTGACTACCAGAACATTTGACTCCAGTATCTCAGTCAAGACATCACAAATGTCATTAAATACAACCTTGCTCGAATTATTGTTGTGTAGTAATTTGTTGATTTTTCTAGTTTTATCTAATAATTGTACGCCCATATGCAATTCCTCCATCTATGAGTGTATATTATCATACAATTCACGCTTATTCAATAAATTTCCTTAATTTTCTTTCTCTTTTTTTATACTTTCAGTGTAACCACATTGTTCATTGCTACAAAGAAGTTTATTTCCTTTTTCTACCATATAATTTCCACACTGAGGACACTTCTTTTCAGACGGTTTTTGCCAGGACATGAACTCACATTCCGGATTATTTTCACAACCGTAATAACGTCTTCCCTTCTTCGTTTTGCGAATTACTACATCTTTTCCGCACATCGGACATTTTACACCAATCTTTTCCAGATACGGCTTTGTATTCCGACATTCCGGGAATCCCGGACATGCCAGGAATTTTCCATGCGGACCGTATTTGATAACCATGTTTCTGCCACATTCTTCACAGATTACATCCGTTACTTCGTCCTCGATTTTTACCTCTTCCAGTTCTTCTTCCGCTTTTTTCACGGCTGCGTCCAAATCCGGATAGAAATTTTCAATAATCGTCTTCCATCTGACTTTTCCTTCCGCAACACCGTCCAGAAGACTTTCCATATTTGCCGTAAAACTGACATCCACAATACTTGGGAATGAATGCATCATTATATTATTAACAACTTCTCCAAGTTCTGTCATATAAAGGTTTTTATTTTCCTTCGCAACGTATCTTCTATTTATAATCAATGTAATTGTCGGTGCATAAGTACTTGGGCGTCCGATTCCCAGCTCCTCCAAAGTCTTTACAAGAGACGCCTCTGTGTAGTGTGCCGGCGGCTGTGTAAAATGCTGCTTACTGTCAAACTGTTCCAGAGAAAGTTCACTGTTCTCATCCAGTCCCTTTAAAAGCACACCCTTCTCGTCTTTTTCTTCTCCCGCCTCCGTATAGATCAGACGGAATCCTTCAAATGCAATCTTTGATGTTGCAACATTGAAACGATATTTTCCTGCTGCGATTTTTACAGAAGTGGTCTCATAAACTGCAGGCATCATACGGCTTGCAACAAAACGTTTCCAGATCAGCTGATACAGGCGGAACTGGTCACGGGACAAGGAATCCTTCAACATAGCCGGAGTGCGGGTAACATCCGTCGGACGAATTGCCTCATGAGCATCCTGAATCTTCTGACTGCCACTTTTCCTGGCGCCTTCTGCTGCCACATACTGACTGCCATACTGCTCTCCAATATAGCTTCTTACATTCGCATCTGCCTCTTCGGAAATACGGGTAGAATCCGTACGAAGATATGTGATAATACCCACGGTTCCACTTCCCTTGACATCAACTCCTTCATAAAGCTGCTGCGCAATACGCATCGTCTTGGAGGTTGCAAAATTCAAAGCTTTGGAAGCTTCCTGCTGCAGTGTACTTGTCGTAAATGGGACCGGTGCCTTTTTTGTACGCTCTCCTTTTTTGATCTCACTCACTTCATAGTCCGCACCATCAAGCTCCTTTAAAATCTTATTCAAGTGTTCTTTCGACTCAATCGTCATCTTCTCTTTCTCTGTTCCGTAGAACTTCGCGATCAGAGGCTTTCTCTCACCTTTTACGTTCAGCTCTGCATCCAGAGTCCAGTATTCCTCTGGAATAAATGCATCGATTTCCGCCTCACGATCTGCTATAATGCGAAGCGCTACAGACTGCACACGACCGGCACTTAAACCTCTCTTTACTTTGGCCCAGAGGAGGGGACTGATGCGGTATCCAACCACACGGTCCAGCACACGCCTCGCCTGCTGTGCATCCACCAGATCCATATCGATATCCCGCGGGTTCTTAAGAGATGCCTTCACCGCATTCTTGGTGATCTCATTGAAGCTAATACGATAAACCTTCTTATCCTCCAGTTTCAATGCTTTACTCAGATGCCAGGAAATCGCCTCTCCTTCGCGGTCCGGGTCAGTTGCGAGATAAACTTTATCTGCTTTTTTCACTTCTTTTCTGAGATTTGCAAGGATCTCACCTTTTCCACGTATCGTAATATACTTCGGTTCGTAGTCATTCTCCACATCTACACCAAGTTGACTTTTCGGAAGATCTCTGACATGTCCATTTGACGCAGCCACCACATAATTACTTCCCAGAAACTTTTTGATTGTTTTCACCTTTGCCGGTGACTCCACTATCACGAGATATCGTGCCATATCTGTATCTAACCTCCATGTTATCTGTATCGGGCAAATTCCCGTACACTATTTTCGTTCAAATGCAAATGTTTCATCTCACATCTGACATTCTGACATAATAATTCTTTGCCGTTTCTTTTATATATCCTTCCATCTCCAGCGTCATAAGTGTCTCCATAAGAATCCGTGCATCAAGCCCGGTCTTCATCTGAATCTCACTTACATTTCTGGGGAACAAATCGAGACAACTATACACCACTTTTTCTGTTGTTTCAAGCATTTTTTCATTTTTTAATAATTCTGTAGAGTTTTCAGAAACCTCAATCTGCAGTTCTTTCAAGAATTCTTCCGGCGAGATCAATATGCCCGCACCTTGTCTGATCAGCCTGTGGCACCCCTGACTGAGAGTACTTGTGACAGGCCCTGGAAGAGCATATACGTCCCTCCCCTGTTCCAGTGCCATATCTGTGGTAATCAAAGATCCACTTTTTTCTTTCGCTTCCATCACAAGCACTACATCTGCCAATCCACTGATGATACGATTTCTCAGTGGAAAATGATATGACATAGGTGGTTCTCCTGGTATTTGCTCCGAAATAATCCCTCCTTCTCTCTGAATATCCATATACAGACCGATATTTTCTCTCGGATAACAAATGTCCACACCGCAGCCTAACACGCCATAAGTTGTTCCCCCTCCATTTAGCGCACCCCGTTGTCCGGCCCCGTCAATACCAAGTGCAAGACCACTGATAATCTGTACCCCGGCTGATGCCAGACATTTTCCATATTCCAGCGCCTGCCCTTCCCCGTAATTACTACATCTTCTTGCTCCGATAATCGCTACCGAAGGCCGGTCTTCTTCCGGCAGTTTCCCTTTTACGTAAAGTGCATACGGTGCACCGTCAAGCTCCGACAACCGTTTCGGATATGTTTTTTGAAAATATGGCACAAAGTCAATTCCTTTTTCTTCCATATTATAATATTTTTCTTCTAAATCTTTCTGCTTTCTCGCCATTTTCAGCTGTTCTATATCCTTTTTTGTCAGGAAATTCTGTAATCTGAGTTGAGTTTCTTCTATATAATATATCTCTTTTGCAGAGCCATATGCCTCTCTTAGTTTTTTCTTCTTATTATCAGAGATATTTTTCATTCTGGCAAACCAGTATTCATAAATCACCCACATTACCTCCCCCAGTATTTTTTATCCAGCATACGGTATCCAAGCGCCTCTTTCAGATGACTGCATCCAATCTGTTCTTCCCCGTCCAGATCAGCGATCGTTCTGGCGACTTTCAATACTTTATGATAAGTCCGGGCAGTCAGATTCATCGTTGAAAATGCACATCGCATCAGTTTTTCTTCTTTTTCTCCAATTTGGCAAAATTCTTTCATCTGCCGTACTCCGATTCCGGAGTTTGTCCGGATATCGGTCCCCTCATAACGCTGCTCCTGGATTTTTCTCGCTGTGCAGACACGGTTACGTATTTCTGCTGATGTTTCCTCTTTTCCAGTCTTGTGTAATTCCCCATATTCTACCCTTGAAGCCTCTACACATAAATCCATACGATCTAAAAAAGGCTGGCTTACATGGCCCAGATATTTTTGAATCTGCGTTTTTGTACAATTACATTTGTTCAAATCCGGATAATTTCCACAAGGACACGGATTCATTGCCGCAATCAACATAAAATCAGCCGGATACTCATAACATCCACTGTTTCTGGAAATCCGGATTTTATGTTCCTCCAGAGGTTGTCTTAAAACTTCCAGCACTGGCTTATGGAATTCCGCCAGTTCATCTAGAAATAAGACACCTCCATGTGCAAGACTGATTTCCCCCGGATTCGGTATCACACCACCACCAATAAGTGCTGCTCTCGTTACCGTATGATGTACACTTCGAAATGGACGTTTTGTAATCAACGGATGTTCCCGGTCTACCATCCCTGCCACGCTGTAAATCTTTGTCACCTCCATACTCTCTTCCAACTGCATCGGCGGTAAAATGGTCGGGATTCGCTTTGCCACCATGGATTTTCCGCTTCCCGGCGGACCTACAAGCAACAGATTATGACCACCCGCTACTGCAACTTCAACCGCCCGCTTCACCATATCCTGTCCACAGATATCACTGTAATCCACATCATATAACATCTCCGGTTCCCATATCTGTTTAAACTCAGTGATTGCTTTCGTCTCTGATATTTTTTCCCCTAACCTTTCCTTCTTATTTAAATCCCGGCACAATTGTTCCAATGTCCCGGCACCTATAATACGGATTCCCGGAACAAGACGCCCTTCTCTTACATTTTTTTCAGGCAAAATACATGTGTGAAATCCCTGCAGCTTTGCCTCCAGAACGATTGGCAGAACTCCCTCTACTTCACGTACTTTCCCGTCCAGACTAAGTTCCCCGGCTACAAGAACTCTCTCCAGCGCTTTTGCAGGAATATTGCCAACAGCTTCTAATACAGATAATGCGATTGGAAGATCATAAGATGCTCCTTTCTTTTTCACCGTTGCCGGCGACAGATTTACTACGATTTTCTTAGGTGGAAGCGAAAATCCACTGTTACGGATTGCAGTCCGCACCCGCTCAGCAGCCTCCTTCACTTCCGACGAAAGATATCCCACCATATGGAACATCGGAAGACCATTACTGACATCTGATTCTGCATGGATCACTTCAATGTGAAGTCCCTGAACACAGGCAGACGCAATTGAACTAAATGCCATTCATACACCTCATTTCTAACTGAACTATACTTTTTATTCACATTTTCATGTTCAGTCACTCATAGATTTTTTCGATAATCAGGTAACAATTAATAACAATCAATCTCAATCAAAATCGTTGGATTCTCCGGCGGATACCGCCCGATACAACAGATCTCCTGCAGACGGAAGAATTTCCTGTCTGAAGTAGCATCAGTATAGCACACTTTTCCACATGGGAAAAGCACAAATTTTCATTTTCCATCATAAACTATATCAAATCTGTCTCGAGGTGCATTTCTTGAAATCTTTCCCCCTTCCCCTGACTGCTTCTGAAGAACAATATTACCTGCAAAAATATATCGAGGGCGACTTAAATGCCAAGCATATCCTGATTGAGCATAATCTCCGGCTCGTAGCTCATATTGTCAAAAAATATCAGGCAAATGTAGAAGAAGCTGAAGATTTGCTTTCCATTGGCACCATCGGGCTGATCAAAGCAGTCGTTACATTTAATCCGGAAAAAAACGTACGTCTCGGAACTTACGCTGCACGCTGTATTGAAAATGAAATTCTGATGCATATGCGTGCCAGAAAAAAAACTTCTCGGGAAGTCTCCCTTTATGAACCAATCGGCACGGACCGGGAAGGCAACGAAATCCAGCTTTTCGATGTAATTGAGACAGACGATCAGGAGGCCCACCGGAAAATCGAGGAAAAAGATGATATTTTAAAATTATATCAACACGTAGAGTCTAAATTATCCACCCGGGAACGTCTGGTCTTAAAAATGCGCTATGGTTTGTATAACGAAGAAGAATATACACAGCGCGAAATTGCAAAGCTTCTTGGCATCTCCCGCTCCTATGTATCCAGAATCGAAAAGAGCGCTATTGAAAAACTGCGTGGGTATTTTTAATACTTGCGCAGTCTTCTTTTTTCCTGTACTATATTAGGTATAGGGTGTGGTATATATTATGAAAGATATATTGAAAAAATCTATATTTTACAGTTTCGCAATTGCTTTAACTTCGCAGCTCAGTATTAACTGGTTCACAGCAAACTTTAAAATATCCATTGCAGTCGTTATTCTGGCCGCTTGTGGATTATTAATGTCCAATTTTCCACTGATTCCGGTTACATTTTTATCCGCAATCGGTGTATTTTCTATGCGTATGATCGTCTACTGGATCACCCACGGGCACTGGACGAGTCCTTCTCACTATATGCCGGAGATAGCTTTCTATCTTTGCTACGGACTTCTTCTACATCTGTATATCAGACGGTTTGATCATTTGTCGGCTGCTATTCATGAAAAGAGGAACCTGACACTGGGAGCTCTGATTCTGATCGACTACTTGGCAAACTTTATCGAGCTTCTCGTACGACTGGAACTCAGTTCCCTTGTACTTCACATGCAGTCCGGAATCTTTCTGGCTGCTGTTATACGTTCCTGTCTCACATGGCTTGTCATGTTGCTCTTTGAAAAATACCGGATCTTTTTAATTAAGAAAGAACATGAGGAACGTTATCAGAAACTGGTACTTCTCTTCTCCAAACTCAATGGGGAAATTGTCTGGATGAAGAAAAATACTACATTAATAGAAGAAACTATGAATAATTCTTACCGGCTCTTTGAAACACTGCGTGACTCAGGTGCCGATCCTGGCCTTGCCTCTTCTGCGCTTACTACTGCAAAAGATATTCACGAGATAAAGAAAGAATATCTGTTGATCATGCGTGGAATTTCCGAAGCACTGGAACAGGAACTGGAAAATGACGGTATGTATCTGGAAGAAGTGCTCTCCCTTTTAAAATCTTCCATCACCAATCTGGCGGAATCACAGGGAAAGACACTGAATCTTACTTATGAATATCAGAAAAATTTCTATACTTCCAGCCACTATGCCCTTCTTTCCATCTTCCGTAACCTTTTTGTAAATGCTTTGGAAGCTTCGAAGACTGACACAGTTAATCTTTCTGTCACAGAGGTCATCGAAGATGGGCAGGCTATTTTTACCGTTACTGATGACGGCCCGGGAATTCCGGCTGAATACATAGGAGAAGTATTTAAGACTGGATTCTCAACCAAGATTAATTTCCAGACAGGGGAAGTCAGCCGGGGACTTGGGCTGAATCTGGTACAAGATCTTGTAGAAGGGGAATTACATGGAACAATTGGTCTGACCTCTGTTCCTGGTCGGACAGTTTTTACCATCTGCATTCCTTTAAATGAATTGGAGGTAATGTCAAAATGATGTCTTTCTATTTTATAGACGATGACAAAAATATTTGTAACATTTTGAAACTAATTATAAATGAACGAGGACTTGGGGTATGTTGCGGCAGTGCTAATAATGCGGCTGAAGCACTGGAAGATCTTCCTTCAGCTAAACCGGATATTGTAATTGTAGATCTGCTCATGCCTGAGATGGACGGAATCAGCTTTGTAAAACAGGCTCGAAAAATAGTACCAGATGCATCTTATATTATGCTGTCTCAAGTGTCCTCCAAAGATATGATTGCTTCTGCCTATGAAGCCGGGATTGAATTCTTTATCCAGAAACCAATTAATAGTGTGGAAGTAGAAGCTGTCATCAAAAAAGTTTCCGATGGCTTATCTATGAAACGAATGGTCCGCAAAATGCAAAACATTTTTATGGAAGATACCAGCCCTGCAACTGTGACTGTACCTGACAATAGTGAGCAGATTGAGAATTCCCTTCGCACAATCCTTACAAGAATCGGTATTATCGGAGATATTGGCAGTAAAGATATCATTTCTATCGTCAAATATCTGGTCGACCACCAGGATAATGCTGACTCACTGACAGTTAGCGATCTGTGCAGCCGCTTCTGTGATACACCGAAATCTATGGAGCAGCGCATACGCAGAACAGCATTTAATGGCCTTGTAAACCTGGCTCACCTTGGTCTTGAAGATTATAGTAACGAAATTTTTGTAGACTATTCCAGCACATTATACAATTTTGAGCAGGTTCGCAGGGAAATGGATTTTATACGTGGAAAGACTGATAAACACGGCAATGTAAGGATTAAGCAGTTTTTGAACGCATTGGCCTCTTATTGTCAATAATGCACAAAGTTATCACGATTTGTTAAATTTTTAATGGTATTTTGACACCATTTGATACTTTTTGTAACCATGCTTATATATTAATCTCATCAATAAACACGGCGATGTTATTAAAATAACAAATCAAAGAAATGTGAGGTACAAAGTATGGTAACAATTTTATCTGGTGTAGGTTTACTACTCGTCACTCTGGCAGTCTTCTCTATTTTCAGTCTGAAGATGCCAAAAGGATCTCTTGCAATGGGCGGTATGGCAGACGCAGCCGTTGCAACATTCCTTGTTGAAGCAATTCATAAGTATATTTCCGGTGATCTGATTGGCATTGCATTCTTACGTGAAGTTGGAGATATCTCCGGAAGCATGGGCGGTGTTGCCGCAGCTACTCTTGTTCCAATTGCAATGGGTGCTAACCCGTTATTCGCAGTTGTAGCCGGTGTTGCTGTTGGTGGATTCGGAATCCTTCCTGGATTTATCGCAGGTTATGTCATCGGATTCATCGCTCCGATTATTGAAAAGAAACTTCCTGTTGGAATTAACATTATTGCAGGAGCACTTGTAATTGCTCCAGTTGCCCGTATTATTGTAACAGTTGTTGATCCTGGTGTAACATGGATTCTGTCACACATTGGTGCTACTATTTCTGCTGCTACAGACCAGTCTCCAATCGTTATGGGATTCCTGTTAGGTGGAATGATGAAGATGATCTGTACATCGCCGCTTAGTTCTATGGCGCTCACAGCTATGTTAGGACTGACCGGTCTTCCAATGGGTATTGCAGCCATCGCATGTTTTGGTGGATCCTTTACAAATGGACTTGTATTCCACAAACTGAAACTTGGTAACAAAGGTAATGTGATCGGCGTTATGCTTGAGCCATTAACACAGGCTCCAATCGTTACTTCTAACCCGATTCCGATTTACGGTTCTAACTTCTTCGGAGGTGGATTTGCCGGAATTTCAGCAGCAGTATTCCACATTGTGAACGATGCACCTGGTACAGCATCTCCAATCCCTGGACTGTTAGCACCATTTGCATTTAACCCGGTTCAGAATGTATTACTTGCTCTTCTGTTCGCAGCTATCGGAGGAAGTGTTGCAGGACTTGTAGGTGGAACAATTTTCAAACACATTCGTATGAAAAACGGAACTTACGAGAAAGCATCTGAAGCAGCCGAAAAAATGGCAGAAGCAGAGCTTGAGCCTGGAATGTAAGTATCGCACTCCATCGATATTGACATTGATACATATTAAAAAAGATGCGCTTCGCCAGCGCATCTTTTTTTTATTACACAAGAAATGAAATTCATGATATTCTATGCAACAAGTTCTCATTTACCGCCTTACTGAACTTCTGGCTCCTGCCTGCGCAAAATATCATATGGACTTGCCTGACCGCCTTCTAACTCAATATAGAGCACTTGTTTAGAATGTGGTGCACTCTCCTGGTCTTCACCTTCTTCGTTGATAATCCGTTTGACTGTAACTTCTACATTTTCTCCATCCGGTTTCATAATCTCAATTGTCTCACCGACTGAGAATTTGTTACGTTGCTCAATCTTGCAGCGCCCGTCACAGATTTCTCCTACAATTCCAAGATAAGTATATTCTTTTACATAAGTATTGCTGTCATAGATCTGGCTCTCTTCGGTTGGTTTTCCAAAGTAGAATCCTGTAGTGAACTGACGATAGGTGCAGTTAGATATCTGATCCAGATACCAAGGCATGTTATCTCTGTATTTCTGTGAATCTTCCAGATAGTCATCTATCGCTTTTCGATAAGTTCTTGCAACTGTTGCAACATAAAGAGCCGTTTTCATACGCCCTTCAATTTTAAAGCTGTCGATTCCGGCATCGATCATTTCCGGAATATGCTCGATCATGCATAAGTCTTTTGAGTTGAAAATGTATGTTCCACGCTCATTTTCATAGACAGGCATATACTCTCCCGGTCTCGTCTCTTCCACGATGGAATATTTCCAGCGGCACGGATGCGTGCATGCTCCCTGATTTGCGTCACGACCGGTAAAGAAATTACTAAGCAGACATCTTCCGGAATATGATATACACATTGCTCCGTGAATAAAGCTTTCAATCTCCATCTCAGCCGGGATCCTCTCACGAATTTCTTTGATTTCTCTCAAGGATAATTCTCGGGCAGATACTACGCGGGAAGCTCCCTGCTTCCACCAGAACTGATAGGTCGCATAGTTCGTGTTATTCGCCTGCGTGCTGACGTGACGCTGAATCTCTGGGCAGATTTCCTTTGCCAGCTCAAACACACCGGGATCTGCGATAATAAGCGCATCCGGTCCAACTTCTTTTAATTCTTTCAGATACTCTTCTACTCCCGGAAGATCATCATTATGCGCAAGAATATTGACCGTCACATGTACCTTTACACCATGTGCATGCGCAAATTCCACACCCTTCTTCATATCTTCCATGGAAAAATTCTTTGCTTTCGCACGAAGCCCAAATGCTTCGCCACCAATATATACTGCATCTGCACCAAACATAACCGCAGTCTTCAATACTTCCAGACTGCTGGCCGGGATTAATAATTCCGGACGTTTCTGACTCATACTTCTCTTCTCCTTCTCTTTTTATTAATTTTCTATTCTTCTTAAATATCTATCACTATTTAAATATTACTGCGCTTTACACTCAATGCCACGCCGTCTCCCAGTGGAATAATCGATGTCTGTAACTGATCATGATGCTTTAACTCATAGAGATACTCCCGCATACGGCTGTGAATAGTCCGGTTCCTGCGCTCCACCGCGAATCTGGATTCAATAATATCACCTTCCTGTAGCACATTATCTGACACAAGCACTCCATCTGTCCCAAGAAGCCGCATAACTTCCGGAAGGTAATGAATGTACTGCCCTTTTGCCGCATCCACAAATATCAGGTCATACGGCCCTTCCAGGCCATGCATCACTTCCAGGGCATCTCCCTCAATCAAATCAATCTGCTCTTCCTTCCCTGCCCGTTTAAAATTCGCCCGGGCTATCGGAATTCGTTTATCATAATTTTCTATTGTTGTAATATGCCCGCCTTCCGGCATATATTCACTCATAAGAATTGACGAAAAACCAACCGCAGCTCCTACTTCCAAAATCCGCATCGGTCTTTTGATCATCAGCAGAACCTTCAGAAAACTCTGCATTTCCTTCCGGATAATCGGCACACGGTCTCTTAAAGCTTCCTGCTCAATTGCTTCAATTACCGCGCTTTCCGGCACCTCCAGCGCCCGGATATAAGTCACCATCCGCTCATCTACGATCATTTACAACCACCTCTCTCCTCAATCAGGGACACCCCACCTCGCAATTGGGGACACCCCTCTTCGCAATTGGGGACGTAGCACTTCTTCAAAGTACTACGTCCCCTGTTAAATAAATATCACTTTATACATCCATAATAATCGGCAAAATCATCGGACGACGTTTTGTTTTTTTCCAGATAAATTCGTTCATTGTATCGCGGATCACTAATTTTATCTTGCTCCAGTCAGCATTTCTCTGATGATTCAGACAATCTTCTACTGCGTCAGTTACGACTTGTCTTGCCTCTTCCATAAGATCTTCTGACTCACGAACATAGACAAATCCACGGGACACAATATCCGGTCCTGCCAGGAGCTGGTTGCTTCCGCGCTCTAACGTCAGGACTACGATCATAATTCCGTCCTCTGCCAGATGCTGTCTGTCTCGAAGTACGATATTTCCCACATCACCGACACCAAGTCCGTCTACAAGAATCTCTCCCGTATGGACTTTATCTACGACCTTTGCCTCTTGTTCACTGACTTCCAGTACATCTCCGGAATGAAGCATGAAGACATTCTCTTTTGGAATTCCAAGAGATTTTGCCAGGTTCGCATTTGCCTTTCTGTGACGGTACTCACCATGTACCGGTACTGCATACTTTGGTTTGACCAGTGAATAAATCAGCTTTAATTCTTCCTGACACGCATGTCCGGATACATGAGCATCCTGAAAGATAACATTTGCACCTTTCTCAGACAGCTCATTGATAACTCTGGATACGGATTTCTCATTTCCAGGGATCGGGTTAGAGCTTAAAATAACTGTATCGCCTGGCATGATCGTTACCTTCTTGTGAATGTCTGCCGCCATTCTGGAAAGAGCCGCCATAGACTCACCCTGGCTTCCGGTCGTGATCAGAACCGTCTTCTCCGGCGGATAATTCTTAAGCTGGTCAATCTCGATCATCGTGTTCTCCGGAACATTCAAGTATCCGAGTTCCTGTGCTACCTGAATGATATTCACCATACTGCGTCCTTCTACCACAACCTTACGGTCATACTTGCACGCTGAGTTGATGATCTGCTGTACACGATCTACATTAGACGCAAATGTCGCAATGATGATTCTTGTATTCTGATGTTCTGCAAATATATGATCAAAGGTAATACCTACCGTACGTTCAGACTGTGTAAAGCCTTTTCGTTCTGCATTGGTACTGTCTGACAAAAGTGCCAGTACTCCTTTTTTTCCAATCTCTGCAAATCTCTGAAGATCGATAGCATCTCCAAAGACTGGTGTATAATCTACCTTAAAGTCTCCTGTATGCACAACAATTCCTGCCGGGGAATAGATTGCAAGTGCTGCTGCATCCTGGATACTGTGGTTCGTCTTAATAAATTCTATCCTGAACTGTCCAAGGTTGATAGACTGTCCATGTTTTACTACTTTTCTTCTCGTTGAGCGAAGCAGATTGTGCTCTGTCAGCTTCTTCTCTATAATACCCATCGTAAGCTTTGTTGCATAGATTGGGATATTGATTTCCCGTAAAATGTAGCTTAATGCTCCAATATGGTCCTCATGACCATGCGTGATAACAAATCCTTTTACTTTCTCAATATTGTTTTTCAGGTATGTCACATCTGGAATAACAAGGTCAATTCCAAGCATACCGTCCTCCGGGAATGCCAATCCGCAATCCACAACAATAATACTGTCTTCGTACTCGAAAGCAGTAATGTTCATTCCGATCTTCTCGAGTCCCCCGAGTGGAATGATACGCATACTTCCAATATTCTCTTTTTTCAAGTTTACACCTCCACGTAATTACAGACCCCCAGTGTAACAAAGGGTCTATTTCTGTTTCTTTCTACATTCACTGCACTGTCCGTAGAACTTTAATTCGTGGTCTAACACATGAAATCCTGTCTCTTCCTCTATATGCCGCTCCAGTTCATCCAACAGGTCGTCTTTAAAAGGCAGTACTTTTCCACATGTTTTACATATCAGATGGTGATGATGGTGCTTTCCTGTGCCATCCAGCGTCTCCCCGATCTCATAACGCACACATCCATCATCCAGATTAATACGATCCACCAATTGCATTTCCAGTAACAACTGCACTGTTCGGTAAATGGTTGCCAGCCCGATCTCCGGGTAATCTTCTTTTACGAGCTCATAGATATCTTCAGCAGTCAGATGTCTGTCCTTATTCTCTGCAAGAACCTGCAGTACAAGCAGTCTCTGATTCGTCACTTTAAGCCCTTTTTCTTTTAACTTTTTCTTAAAACTCTCCTGACTGACTGACATAATTCATTACCTTTCAATTTCCACATCTTCCAGAAGTTCTTCAAAAACTCCCATTATCCCATTCAGTTCTTTTTCATCTTCCACAAACTCATAGATTGCCTCGGATGATTCCTCCGGTGACGTGTCTTTTAAAATCCAACATTCTGCATCGTCTTCTTCCGAATCCGTGACAAGAATATAAGATACTCCATTTAACTTTGTCTGCTCCAACACAAAAAACTCTTCATTTTCCTGTGAATCTGCAGACGCAAATGTAATCTTTTCCATAAATCTTCTACCCTTCTTTATTCAGGTGTGCGGAGTCCAGGTATCCCTGCAATATAAAAACAGCCGCAATCTGGTCAATATACTTCTTGCGGTCTTCTCTTCTTACCTTATTCTCGATTAAAGTCCGCTCTGCCGAAACAGTAGTCAGACGCTCATCCCACATCACGACCTCAAGGCCGGTCCGTCGTCCGATCATCTCACCAAATTGCATAGATTTTTCCGCCCGATCTCCAATATCATTGTTCATATGCTTCGGAAGTCCGAGCACAATCTTCTCAACTTCATACTCTGCCACCAGTTCCTCGATGCGGGCACATGTCTTCCGAAGCTTGTTCTCGTCCTTACGGCATATAGTCTCTACAGCCTGCGCAGTTATCCCCAAAGGATCACTGACAGCCACCCCGACTGTACGCGAGCCGTAGTCCAGTCCCATAATCCTCATATATATTATCCCCACTTATTATGCTCAATATACGTCTTGAACATCTCTTCAACCAGCTCATCCCGTTCCATCTTCATAATCAGACTGCGGGCACCATTGTAACTGGTAATATAAGTCGGATCACCTGACATAATATAACCTACGATCTGGTTCACCGGATTATACCCTTTTTCCACAAGAGCCTTGTACACAATTTCAAGAATATCTTTTGCCTGAATCTGTGGTGCACTCTCTACCTGAAAAAATTGTGTATTGCTTAATTCTTTCATACTACTCACGTCCTTCACATTACTTTGTAATTATTCTCACATCTTCATAATTACATTTCTTCAATCTTATTCTAACCTATCATTTGTCAAAATTCAATGAATTATTTGCTTTGTATCTTCGATTTTAACATTTTTCAGTTGATTTGATAGATTTTCTTCTGTTTTTAAACCAATTTTAACATATTCTTTCGTATGCCCGACCTGGTAAATGCCGTCTTCCGTCTCAACTGCCTCTTCCATCAGCACTTCCTGTGTCGTTCCAAGGAGTTTTTCTTCATAAGCTTTCTGTTTTCTATGTCCAAGCTCGATCATTTTCGCGCTTCGCTCACTTTTTATTTCCTCCGGAACCTGATCCGACATCACGGCTGCTTTTGTTCCTGCTCTTCTGGAATATTTGAAAATGTGTGTCTCATAGAAATTCACGCGGTCTACAAAATCCATGGACTCGGCAAACTCTTCCTGTGTCTCCCCCGGAAATCCTACAATCACATCTGTTGTCAGTGCCGGATTGTGGAAATATTTCCGCAAAAGATCACATTTTTCCATATATTCTTCTGCACTGTAACGACGATTCATACGCTTCAGGGTCGCATTGCAGCCACTCTGTAATGACAGATGAAAATGTGGACACATCTTCGGAAGTACCGCAATACTGGAAGCAAATTCTTCTGTAATGATCCTCGGCTCCAGAGATCCAAGCCGGATTCTTTTAATGCCGTCAATTTCATGTACTTTCTGGATCAGTTCCAGAAGGCTCTCCCCGGTATCAATTCCATAAGAACTCAGATGGATTCCTGTCAGCACAACTTCTTTATATCCAGAAGCTGCCAGTGTCCGCACCTCTTCTAATACATGTTCCAGGTTACGGCTTCTGACACGTCCTCTCGCATACGGAATGATGCAGTAAGAACAGAACTGATTGCACCCATCCTGGACCTTGATATACGCGCGGGTATGCTCTGCTGTATGAGTGACCTGCATCTCCTCATATTCTTTCTCATGGTTGATATCAAGCAGCTCTTTTTTTACTTTATGCTGAGCATTGTAATACTCGTCCAGAATCGCGATCAGGTCTTTCTTTTTATTATTTCCAACTACGATGTCCACACAAGGGTCGATATCTTCTCCTCTTGCCTGCACATAACAGCCTGTCGCCACAACTACCGCATCCGGGTTCATTTTCCGCGCTTTATGAAGCATCTGCCGGGATTTGCGGTCTGCAACATTGGTGACTGTACATGTATTGATAATATAGACATCTGCCCCTTCTTTAAATGGCACGATCTCATATCCATTCTGCTCCAGAAGCTCCTGCATAGCCTCTGTCTCATATGCATTTACTTTGCAGCCCAGATTATGGAGCGCAGCTTTCTTTTTCATTTTACACATTCCTTTCAAAATATTTGGTAATTTGTTTCTTGACTTTTATCTGTCATACTTTTAAGATAGAGATGATAGAAGTATGATAAATAAGGAGGTAACGTACAATGAAAACTGTACAGGTTTATTTAAATTCAATCCAAAAGGTGAACTCTTTTTCTCACGAGCTTGAACAATTCGACAACGACTTTGATCTTGTTTCCGGAAGATATATCGTAGACGCTAAGTCTGTTATGGGAATCTTCAGTCTGGATCTGAATGAGCCAACAACTCTGAATATCCACGCAACAGATTCTGAGATGGGTCCTATTCTTGAAGCAATCAAGCCTTATATTGTAAGCGAAGATCCTAAGTAGGATTCAGGCCAAAAAGCATATATCAAAAACAAAGCAGCAAAGATAACAGGGCAGTTCTTCCTTTCGAAGGGCTGCCCCTTTTTATTTCACTTTTTCTATTTCACTTCAATGATTTCTGCTGTATCTAACGCTGTCTGCATAAGTTCATCGATCTTCTCTGCCAGATTCTCCTCAGAACGGCGGATAACCTCGATATTCGGCTTTGTGACCGGATGCTTTGCCACGAAAATGGTACAGCAATCCTCAAATGGAAGAATGGAGGTCTCGTAAGTATCGATCTTCTCTGCCACATCTACAATGTCCTGCTTATCAAATCCAATCAGCGGACGATATACCGGCATCGTACATACATCATTCGTTGCAGCCAGGCTCTGCATAGTCTGACTTGCCACCTGTCCGATACTCTCTCCCGTCACCAGTCCAAGGCAGCCATCACGTCTTGCGAATTCTTCCGCAATACGCATCATATAGCGGCGCATAATAATAGTCAGCTCGTCATGCGGGCATTTGTCATAAATATACAACTGAATATCTGTAAAGTTCACAACATGTAATTTGATTGGTCCGGAATATCTTGCCACAATCTTCGCAAGATCAACAACTTTTTGCTTTGCACGCTCACTTGTGTACGGCGGTGCATGGAAATAAGTTGCCTCAAGACCAACTCCTCGTTTAGATACCATATAGCCTGCGACCGGGCTGTCAATCCCACCGGATAACAGAAGCATAGCGTTTCCATTAGTTCCTACCGGCATTCCGCCTGCTCCTGGAATAATCTCAGAATAAACATAGATTTCATTTCTCACTTCTACATTTACCAGTACATCCGGGTGATGTACGTCTACCTTGATCTCCGGGAACGCATAGAGAATCGCCTCTCCAAGGTCACGGCTTATTTCCATAGAGTTCTTCGGATATGACTTTCTGGCACGGCGTGACTCTACCTTAAATGTAAAGTTGCGGTCCGGATACATCTCTGCCATATAAGCTACCACGTCTTTTTTCAATTCCTCGAAACCTTTATCCTCCATACGGACAACCGGGCAGATTCCGACCAGTCCGAACACTCTTTTCAAATGTTCCACCGTATCCTCGTAATCATAATCACCCTCACAGTCCACATAGATTCTTGCCTGGGATTTGTGGACATCAAAGTTCCCGTCTACATCTTTTAACGCATAACGCACCTGTCTTACAAGAGCATCTTCAAAAAGATAACGGTTCTTTCCTTTGATACCAATCTCCCCGTATTTCAATAAAAATGTATGAAATCTCATCGATCTTCTCCTCATTTATCTCTAATGTCTGGTATATTTTCTAAGCATCGGTACTATATTATACAGAGTATCTAATGTATAGTCAATCTCTTCCATCGTATTAAACTCAGAAAGACTGAATCTAAGCGTTGCATCCAAAAACTGCTGACCGGCTCCGATTCCTTTTAACACGCCACTGATCTGCGGATGGTTGGAAGCACATGCAGAACCACTGGATACATAGATGCCTTTATCTTCCAGCGCATGCAGAAGAACCTCGCTTCGGATTCCCGCAAATCCAACACTGATAATGTGTGGCGCACTGGTCTCATCATAAAGACCATGGATGGTCGTATCCGAGATCTGCTTCACGCCTTCAATAAAATGCTCCTTCATCGCACGCATCGCTGCAACTTTTTCATCCAGATTTTCATAAATCATCTTCGCAGCAAGACCAATCCCTGCAATTCCAGGTACATTTTCCGTACCGGAACGGACATTTTTCTGTTGTTCACCGCCAAATACGATTGGTTTTATCTTCACATGTTCATCAATATAAAGCACTCCGATTCCTTTTGGTCCATGAATCTTATGTCCACTGATGGAACACATATCCACCTTCAGGCGCTTCGGGTAAATGTGATACTTTCCAAATCCCTGCACGGCATCCACATGGAACAAAATGTTCTTATTATACGCTTTTACCATGCTGGCAGCCTCCTGGATCGGCTGTACGGATCCCACCTCATTATTCACATACATCACAGATACAAGGATCGTGTCTTCACAGAGTGCATCCTTCAATGCATCCAGACTGATTCTTCCAAAGCGGTCCACCGGAAGAAATGTAACACGAAATCCTTCCTCTTCCAGATAACGCATCGTATTAATGATCGCCGGATGCTCAATTCCGGATGCGATCAGATGATTCCCTGCTCTTCGGTTCGCTTTTGCTGCCCCGATCAATGCCAGATTATCACTTTCCGTACCTCCGGAGGTGAAAAAAATTTCTTTCTCCTGCACCTTTAAAAGCTTTGCAAATGTCTCTTTCGCTTCTTTTATATATTTTTCAGCCTCCACGCCCTTACGGTGCATGGAAGATGGATTTCCATAATCTTCACACAATACCTTACGGACCAGATCTCCCACTTCTGGGTATGCCTGGGTCGTCGCAGAATTGTCCAGATATACTTCCTTCATTCTATCTCACTTCCTGTTTTCTTTTTTCCAATAACAGTTGTTCACTGTCTCTTCTTATCATCAATATATGTCCCTGCAATTTAATATGTAACTTGCTCCAGTTGAAACATCAGCACAGACAATAGCGCAAGTCCCGCTGTCTCTGTCCGTAAAATACGCTTTCCGAGAGTTATGACCTGACCGCCCGTCTCACATGCAAGCGCAATCTCATCCGGATCAAATCCGCCTTCCGGTCCGATAAATATTCCAACAGACTGTCCCGGCTTTATGGACTGTATCAGTTTCTTTGTGTGATCCATACCTTCTGCACACTCATAAGGCACCAATACAACATCCAAATCTTTTGCCATCTCAAGGGCTTCCTTATAAGTCTTCACAGACATCACTTCCGGCACGATTCCCCGCCCGGACTGTTTGGCTGCGCTGGCTGCAATTGTATTCCAACGCTCCACTTTCTTCGCCCCTTTTTTCGCATCCAGCTTCACCACACACCGCTTCATGGAGACCGGGACTACCGCATAAATTCCAAGCTCCACACATTTCTGCACGATCAATTCCATCTTCTCCTGCTTCGGGAGACCCTGAAACAGATAGATTTTTGATGGGAGTTCCGCATCTGAAGCTTTCGTCTCTACGATTTTCAACTGCACCTGCTCCTCTTCAAAATCCCGAACCTGGCAGAGATATTCTTTTCCCTGACCGTCACTGACCGTCACTTCCTCACCAATCCGCATACGGAGCACATTTTTCATATGATTTACATCAGTGCCTTCGATCCGGATTGTTTCTTCCGATACCTGAGAGGCATCTACAAAAAAATGCTGCATTTTCTCTTTACTCCTCTAGGCATTCTTTCTTGCTACAACAGATACCCACTCGCCCTGGTGATTCACTTCCAGAAGTTCCAGCCCGGCAGCCTTCACAGCTTCTACTACAACATTTTCTTTATCTTCGATAATTCCACTTGTAATATATACAGCACCCGGCTTCATCTGATGAATGATGACCGGCGTCAGCGGAACAAGGACATCTGCCAGAATATTTGCTGCTACAATATCATATTTTTCATATCCAACCGCATCCTGAACAGCCTTATCGTCAATGATGTTTCCAATCATGACCTCATACTGATCCTTGCGGATTCCATTCACTTCCATATTCTCGTGAGTCGCATCAATGGCGCATGGATCAAGATCTGTTCCAAGAGAATGCTTTGCCCCGAACTTAAGCGCCAGCATTCCAAGAATCCCGCTTCCACAACCAACATCTAAAATCTCCGTCTCGGATGTCACATATTTTTTCAACGCCCGGATGCAAAGCTGTGTCGTCTCATGCATACCTGTTCCGAATGCTGTACCCGGATCAATATGAATGACCATCTTGTCGCTGTCCTCCGGCTTTACTTTTTCCCAGGATGGGATTACAAGAATGTCGTCTATATAGAACTGATGGAAGTACTGCTTCCAGTTGTTGACCCAGTCTACATCTTCCGTCTCAGATTCCTCGATGGTGCACTCCCCAACATCAAGAAATGCACGCATATCTTCCAATTCTTTTCTCACGTTCATAAGAACCGGCGCCACATCTTCTTCCTCATCCAGATAAAATGTCAAATATGCTGTCCCGTCATCATCTGGAATATCCGGCAGAATATCCACGAACATCTGCTCCTTATCCTGTTCTGTAAGCGGAATCTTATCCTCAATCTGCACACCTTCAATTCCAAGATCTGCCAGCATACTGCTCACAATGTCCTCCGCCTGTGTCGTTGTTTTTAAACGAAACTGCTTCCATTTCATAATACTTTCTCCTTCTTTGCGTTCATTATCTTCCTTTGATGATACCCGGTTTCTAACCTCGTTATCATTTATTTCATTTCTTTTCTTACAGCCTGTAACGCCGCATCCACTACATGATGCATATCCATATAACGGTAAAGTCCCAGACGCCCTCCAAAGATTACGTTCTCTTCCTTCTCTGCCAGCTCTTTGTATTTTGCATAAAGTGCTGTATTCTTCTCATCATTGACCGGATAATAAGGTTCGTCCCCTTTCTTCCATGTCACCGGATACTCTCTGGAAATAACGGTCTTCTCCTGGGTTCCAAATTCAAAATGCTTATGCTCAATGATTCTTGTATATGGAACTTCATACTCTGTATAATTGACCACCGCATTTCCCTGATAATTGTCTGTATCCAGAATCTCTGTCTCAAAACGAACCGTACGATATTCTAATTCACCAAAACAATAGTCAAAATATGCATCTACAGGTCCAGTATACACTACTTTTTTACCGAGTGGGCGAAGATTTTCTTTTTCTTTCAAATAATCCACATTCAAACGGACCTCCGCGCCTTCCAGCATCTTCTCAATGATCTGCGTGTAGCCTCCCACCGGAATCCCCTGATAAAGGTCATTAAAATAATTGTTATCATAAGTCAGGCGGACCGGCAGTCTCTTAATGATCTCCGGCGGCAGCTCTGTCGCACGCCTTCCCCACTGCTTCTCAGTGTACCCCTTGATCAGGATCTCGTAAATATCTTTTCCAACCAGGCTGATTGCCTGCTCTTCCAGGTTCTTCGGCCCCTTTACGCCATATTCCTTCACCTGTTCCTCAATCTTAGCCTTCGCCTCTGCCGGTGTGATCACACCCCAGATCTTATGAAATGTATTCATATTGAACGGCATATTGTACATCTGGCCTTTATAATATGCCACCGGGCAATTCGTATAACGGTTAAATGTTGCAAACTGTCCAATGTAATCCCACACCTCTTTATTACTTGTGTGGAAAATATGTGCTCCATACTGATGCACCTGGATTCCTTCCATCTCTTTTGTATAAATGTTTCCACCGATATGCGAACGCCTCTCTACAACGAGGCAGCTCTTTCCTGCCTTCATAGCCTCATGGACAAAGATTGCTCCATAAAGCCCAGACCCTACAATAATATAATCGTACATAACCCCTCCTGCAGCCTTTTAAGTTCCATTTATTAAGAGAGGAATGCATCTTACATTATGCATTCCTCCCTGGTTACTCATTTCACTCTTATTAATCCAGATCAATATAATCTACCTGGAATGTGTCATCCTTCTCAGAATGGCTGCGTCTCTCCTTCGGACGCTCACTGAGCAGATCATCTAAATCATCTACCATATCATCCTCTTCTTCCTCATCCATCACAAATGATTCGAAGTTCTCATCTTCATATAAAGACATATCCGTAATGGTATTAAAATCATCGAATTTCACTGTACGAAGCGGTGCTTCTCTGACTTCATCAAATTCCTCTTCTTCAAAGTCATCATCTGCATAATCATCTTCGTCATCATAACGCTTGCTATCATAACGATCATCATCGCCATCATCGTCAAATTCGTCAAATTCGTCATCATCGTAGTCATCAAAATCATCTTCGTCTACGACTTTTTTCTTTTTGCCTTTTTTCGGAGCCGGCTGAGCTTTCTTTTTATTTTTCTTCTTCGGAGCCGGTTCCGGTTCTTCCTCTTCTAAGTCAATTCCATACTCATCATACAGATCATCCAGCTCAATATCACGGTTACGAAGCTTCACACGAACCACAATCAAACGGATAATGAGAAGAAGTAAAATAACAATAAAGATAATCGTAAATACTTTAAAATGTCCGTCAATCACATTCTGCATCTTGTCAAAGAAGCCATTTGCCTTTTTCTTAGCATTGCTTGCTCCGGTATCCTGCTTTACATCACATCTCTGATACGTATTCTCCTGAGAATCATACTCGTAGAAATTCTTCGTACCATTGTTGTTTACAGCATACATCAGATAAAATCCATCTTTGTCATTATCCTGCCATACAGGGAATTCCTGTCCGTTCAGCGTCAGTGTTGTCTGCACATAATTAGATGGCAGCTTCACACTTGTATCACTTAACAGAACAATCGTTGTTGTATCGGAAATATCAATCTCTTCATATGGTGCAAATGTTGCATTTGAATCATCATATAAGAAGAAATTGGAATTACCATCCGCTGATGTCAGATAAGCAAGGTAAATACCATTTGTCTCGTTATAAGCCATTGGGCGGTCAGCGCCCTCATAATTCATTGTTGTCTTTGTAAATCCTGCCGGAACAGAAGCTTCTACAAAATCACTCAGCGTATAAGATGTACCATTCACCTCAACTGTAACATCGCCACTAGCTGCTGTGTCAGCACCTTCTGCTGCCTGAGTATCATTCACGATCTTAGAAGGATCTCCGGCAGCGATTGTCACTGTAGATTTCCCTTCTGTCAACTTAACCTCTGAACCAGAACTGGATTTCACATCCTGAGATGCTACCGTAATCTCTGTAGAACCTTCTTGCAGTGCCTGGAATGTCATGGTAAATGACACTTCTGAAGAACCACCATCTCCTGAGTATGTCAGGGTTCCATCGCCACCGGTCACTCCATCTCCGGAATTAAACTTCAATGCACTGGCATCATAAGAAAGTGTTACTGATGAACTTCCAAGAGATCCACTGCTGGATTTTAAAACACATTTTACGTCTACCATATCTCCCACAGCCGTACTCGGATCTGCAAAAGAAATTCTACCGCCAGCTGCATGGGATGTCAGTGTCACGCTGGTAGCCAGCACACATACACAGGCAACTGCAGCCAGTACTTTCTTTAAAAACTTCATGTACTTTACCTCTTTTTTCTATAGTTTCTGTATTTTAAGAATGGTTATACATTATTCTGCACTTTCACCACCGGAAGATTCTCCACCACCGGAGCTACTTCCACCAGATTCACTTCCTCCACCGGAACTGCTGCCACCGGAGCTGCTTCCGCCAGATTCACTTCCGCCACCGGAACCGCTGTTGCCTGAACTACCGCTGCCGGAGCCGCCGCCTGATCCGCTGTCTGATTTACTGCCACCGGAGCTTCCACTGCCAGAGGAATTGCCGCTACCGGAGCTTCTACTTGAAGTTCCTGAAGATTTATTGGAACTGTTTCCTGATGAACCCTTAGAAGAACTGTTGGAGCTGTCATCGTAATAACTGTCATTATCTTTTGTTGTACCTTTACCAACATCAGTTGCTTTCTTTTTAACACCTGCATCAATACTCAGCACAACATCTGATGGGGTGTAGCCATCATCTCCAAAGAAGAATTGATGAAGCTGTTGCACATCTCCTGCTAAATCAGTAGGAAGTACGGAACTTCCAATTCCACTTAATGTTCCAGTTGATTTATTAAATGGGAATCCCGTAGTTTCTCCCAATGTATACTTTTTAAAATCTTTTGCATAAGAAAGAATTTCCGGTAATGTAAAGTTAGTACCTACCTCTGCAAATACGTCGTCTGCAATTTTATTGATTGTTGCAAGATTAGCTGCCTGTAATTTTTCTACAATCTTCTCAATCACAAAGCGCTGTCGCTCAGTTCTTTTGAAGTCATCGCCTTTCGTGTAACGAATACGACAGAAAGAAGTAGCCTGAACACCATCTAGATGATGCACCCCAGCACCAACCAGGTCTTCTTCAAATGGACGTCCTGTTACTACAGCAGTCTCATCACAATACATGTTCGTATACTTAACTTCTTCTTCTGTAAGTTCAATATCCAGACCACCAAGTGTATCAATCACATCAATCATAGCATTAAAATTCACTGCAACATAATGTTCAATATTCAAATCCAGATTTTTGTTCAACAGTGCAACTGCCTCTTCTACTCCTCCAAAGGAATATGCTGCATTCGCTTTATTGTATGTACCATCTGACTGTTGCAAAATCGTATCACGATATACGGAACTAATCTTTACTTCTCCAGTCTCCTGATTCAGGCTTGCGATCATGATTGTATCACTTCTGGTACCTTTTCCCAAAGAAGCCTCTCTGGAATCCACTCCAAATAACGCAACATTTAAGTATCCCGTCTTATGTTCTACTTCTTTATTAATTTCCAGCTTATTCACATCTAGCTTCTGGACTTCCATCTTGTCCACCTTGCTGGTCACATAAGCAGCTGCTGCTGCTCCTCCACCAATCACGAGTACTAATAGTATGCTAACAGCAATCACACCTATCTTCTTACCTAACGACCAGGTAGAAAATCCTCTTTTTTTTCTTCTACCTCTATGTACCTTACGATTACTTCTTCTTTTCTTAGCCATCGAAACTTCCTTTCTTTGAACAGAATTAAACAGATTAATAATATCCTATTTTTTTACAAATTTCAACAGAAATTATGTTTCTTAAGATTTTTTCCAGTATTTTGGACTTGATGTACATTTTAATACGAGCCATTTTGGTAATTTTTCATATCTCTTTCCTAAGAAATATCCCATATATTTACATCCTGACTGATATATCAAATTCCATATTCTTAAAGGTTGTCTGCTCCGGATCAGGTATTTTGCAGTCGCTTTTACCATACGGATTCCTTCTCCTTCTGACGGAACTCCTTCAAACACTTCCGGATGTTGCGCCTGTGACACTGCAAGATCAAAATTACGATGAAACTGTTGGTTTCCCGTATAATTATGTGAATGTATCACTTTCGCTTCTGCCACATATGCCACCTTATCTCCAGCTAATATCCTCTTTCCGGCAAAAATCATATCTTCATTAAATATAGTTGGATCTTCAAATCCTCCTGCACTCAAAAGATAGTTTCTTCGATAAGCTGCACATACATCTGAGCAAAAAAATGTTTTAATTCCAAGCTGTGATAAATCAACTTTTGATTTGATTCTGCTTTTTTCCGGGTAATTAAACCTTCTTGTATATCTTTCTATTATATTGCAATCCTCTCTTGGCAATTGTCTTCCATATGCAATCCCAATCTCTGGATTACTTTTAAATATTTCCACAAATCTTTCGATCAACTGATTATCTGCCGGAATCGCATCCTGCGTCATATAGAGAACAATATCTGCCTGTGAAATACTAGCTCCCATATTTCTTGTTCCCCCATGATCAAACTCTTCTTGTCTGATGTGAGTAACTTCAATCTGATATGGTTCTGATTCAAGCATTTGTGGAAATTCTCCTACTTCCGTATTAATTATGATAATTTTATGAATCGGATATTCCTGCTTTTGTAACTTGCTAATTAATTGTCTAAACTCACTTCCCGGTCTGTATGTTGGAATAATTACATCCACCTGCATTTAAAAATCCCCTTTATTTACTATTTTGCTTTTCTGAAGTGTCCGATTCTTCTCCTCCACTCTTATAAGTAAAGTCTGTAGTTTCTTTATAAGTTTCCGGATCAACCCCTGTCAATTCTATAATTGCATCATTTGCTTCTTTCACTTCATCAGAAGGATCATAATCTTCTTTTCCAAATAAAAATTGATGTAATTCTGTTACATTTTTAGCCAATCCAACTGGAGCGACATAAGACCCTTTGTGTCCTTTTACATTGTCACATGTTGTCACTTCAAATGGGAATCCAGACATCTCACTAAGTTTGTAATTTGTTGCTTTTGATGCAAGCGCCAGGAAATTACCTGTTGTCAGATTTGTAGAAATCTGTGGAACGATTTCATTAATCAACTTGTTCAATGTAATCACGTTTGCACTCTGTGCTTTTTCAACTATTTTTTCTAATACAATTCTCTGACGATGTGTTCTCTCAAAATCCATTCCACTTGTATATCGAATTCTCGTATACGCTACTGCCTGAATACCATCTACGTGATGTGTTCCTGCTCCTTTAAGTCTGGAAGTTTCACGACCTACTACAATTTCAGTTTCATCGCAATACATATTGGTATATTTAATTTCATCTTCTGTAAAATCGAGATCAATTCCGCCCAACGCATCTATAATATCTGCCAATGCATTGAAGTTGACGCTGATATATTTTTCAATATCAAGATCTAAATTACGATTCATAAGCGCAATTGCTTCGGCTGGTCCTCCCATACGGTATGCAGAATTAGCTTTCTGATATTTCCCATTTTCCTGTTTCAAAAGTGTATCTCGATAGAGTGAAATTAATTTCACCTCATTGGTCTTATTATTAATACTGGCTATCATCATACAGTCACTCTGTACTCCGCCATCCAGCTCGCCTTCTCTGGAATCCAGACCAAATAATGCAATATTCGTATAATCTCCTGTACTCTTATAAATATTAAGATCATCTGTGTTCAGCGTAGTCGTATCCATCTTATCCATAACGAACATTCCATAAGCTACAACTCCAAGACCTGCCAGGATTAATAATTCAACCATAATAATGATGATCCTTTTTCTGCGTTTCTTTTTAAGCCTGCGTTCACGTTCCAATCTTTGCTGTCTTTTATTCAATCTCTTTCTATCCATACTTCCACTCCCCTTATTCGATTCTTCCCATTTCCTGTTTAATATGCGTTCCTGTTAATAAAGCCTTTAAAAAATGTCAGGAAAATAATTTTAAAATCAAATCCCATTGTCCAGTTTTCAATATAATAAAGATCAAATTCTATACGCTTCTGAATAGATGTATCTCCCCTGTAGCCATTCACCTGCGCCCAACCTGTAAGTCCAGGTCTTACCTGATGCTTAATCATATATCTTGGGATTTCCTCTTTGAATTTTTCAACAAATTGCGGTCTTTCCGGTCTTGGTCCGACAAGACTCATGTCTCCTATTAATATATTAAAAAGCTGTGGCAATTCATCAATACTTGTCTTACGAATAAATCTTCCAATTGGTGTCACACGTGGATCATTTTTCGTCGTCCAGCCTTTCTTTTCATCTTTTTCATCCTGAACAACCATAGAACGGAACTTATACATATAAAACGGACGATTATGCTTTCCAATTCTTTCCTGTTTAAAAATAAGTGGTCCCGGTGAAGTTACTTTAATAATGATTGAAGTAACAAGCATTACCGGCGAAAACAATATAATCGCAACCAATGCTCCAAAAATATCCACACAACGCTTTGCCACTGCGTTTAACATATTATTCAAAGGTACCCGTCGAATATTTATGACCGGCATTCCCATCAAATCTTCGGTGTACGGTTTTGTCGGAATAATATTATTATAATCCGGAACAAATTTCGTATGCACACCAGACTTTTCGCACATATTAACAATCCGTCCCAGTTTATGATACTCAGCCAGTCCAAGCGTAATTACAATCTCATCCAATTGGTTCTGCGGAAGAATTTCTGCCAGTTTATCTGTTCCGCCAAGAATCTTTATTCCTCGATATTCCTCTCCTTCAGGCTTATTATCTGCCAATATTCCTTTTACAATATATCCCCATTCTGGATGTGTTACCACGCGATCCAGATATCCTTCTGCTGCACGGCTATATCCGACCAACAAGATATGTTTCTGATTATATCCCTGCTTTCTATACTTTCTGAGAATCCATCGTAACACATTTCTAAACCCTATCTCAGCAACTACATTTACACAGAAAAATACAAACAACATCTTTCTGGAATAATCTGTCATTTTTGCGAGATAAAGTATTAGAATAAATACTAAGAGACCAATAATATTAGCCTGTACGATATGCCACGCTTCAATTCTTCTTCCCTGTCCACGCTTTGGAGTATACAATTGAAATGCATAATATAGAATCAAATAGATAGGTACTACAAACACCAGCACTTTCATATATTGGCTCAAAGAAAGATACCATGAAGACAGCGCGAATAATCCACTTTTAAAACGGATAAACCACGCTGCTCCATAAGAAAATATAATAATAAGTGCATCTATCAACACATGTAATCTATTAAATAACTTTTGATTATCTTTAATCACAATTTTCACCTGACTTTTCAAAATATAGCTCTTTATTCTACAAATTATAC
>SKEB01000062.1_pt1 | contig 148089 bp, 112 predicted proteins | sample 4826561 | NCBI WGS metagenome assembly SKEB01 (sample SAMN11008820, study PRJNA524170) | human gut metagenome | biome: Human fecal sample; material: Feces; isolation source: fecal sample from pouch patient p17 | host: Homo sapiens | place: Israel: Tel-Aviv | collected 2016-03-29 | reverse complement strand
CCAGATGTTCCGCTGCATTGAAACGTTTCTTACTGTTCTCAATTTGGGCCAGTTCTTCCCATACAGATTCATACACTTCGACCAGATAGCGGACAGCAGAACGGTAAATCTCCAGTGTCTGGCGGATTGGAATATTCTGTTTTCGTAATTCTACACCATAACTGGATATGATTTTCATTCGCTTTTTCCTCCGGGTTTTAACGGGATTTTTCCTTCTGCCCTTCTATATAAGCAAGTACCTGTTCACGGCTCCGGTCACTGACCGTTACAGCACAATAAGACGGATTCCACAAATGCCCTCCCCACAACTCTTTCTTTAGCTCTGGATGCAAAAGGAACATCTGGCGCGCAAGATTCCCCTTCATGATTTTGATCATGTCTGAAATATAAAACTGTGGTCTGCAATCTACAAGCAGATGAATATGATCCGGCATAACCTCCATAGCCAGGATTTGAAATTTATATTCCTGTGCAAGACTTTCCAGCATTTCTTTGCATTCCACATCAATTCCGTCTTTTAAAACCTTTTTTCTGTACTTTGTACACCAGACCAGATGATACTGCAGAGAGTACACATATCCTCTACCATAGGAAAGACCATTTTTATTAATTGTAAACATATCTTTCTTCATAAAAATAGTATACCATATGCATAGGAATACATCAAACATTTGTTCCTCTTTTTGGTAAAAATTTTGCGCGTCTAACTCATCACTGAAGTAACGAGAATGCGACGCGCAGTTTTCAAAAGCGGTTTTTACTAAAAATACGTCTGCCGTTTTTGGTCATTATTACTATGCATTGATACCTGGTCAAATTTCTTCCGAAAACAGATGATTTCAGGAATCAACTTGTCGGCACACTCCTTTGTAGTATGTTGTCTATCTTCCATTGAAATCTCTCTTCTTTGGTGATACAATGTGCTACAATGCTTATCAAAAGTTACATCATTTTGGGGGACATTTACACTACAAAGGAGAATTTTATTTATGTTTCAGGTTTTTGTTGATTCAGCGGCAAATCTGCCTGCTGTTACTGCGAAAAAATACGATATCCATGTCGTTTCTTTCGTCAATCTTGTGAATGGAAAAGAGCTGGTCTGCTTCGACCCGGATCTGTCACCGGAAGAGGAGCTTGCAAAAGGAAAAGAATATTACAATGCCATGCGCACCGGCTGTGAAATCAAGACCGGACTGATCAGCACCGCAAATTTTGCGGATGCGTTCCGCACCGCTCTTGAGGCAGATCAGGATGTCATCTATCTTTCCTTAAGCAAAAACATCAGCGGAACTTATAACTCCGCAAGACTTGCTGCAGAGGAGCTTCTTGAAGAATACGGCGGAAAACGTAAAATCCGCCTCGTCGATTCCCTGAATGCCTCTCTTGCACAGGGCATCCTCGCCATCTATGCCAGCGAAATGCGCGATCGGGGCATGAACGTAGACGAAGCGGCAGATCTTCTGGAAACCTACGTTAGCAAAATGAACGGTGTTTTCACCGTCGGCGATCTGAAATATCTTTCCCGTACCGGAAGAATCAAGGGAAGTGTCGCTGTGGTCGGAAATATGCTGAAAATCAAACCAATTCTGCGTGGAAGTGAAGATGGCTATATTGTTTCCTACAAGAATGTCCGCGGGCGCAAGGCCGTTTTAAATGAGCTGATTCGTCTTTTCTGTGAAACGATCGAAGAACCGGAAAAGCAGATCGTCGGAATCGCACATGCAGATGCCTATGAGGAATCTCTTTATATGATGGAAGAAATCCAGAAAAGAGTGAAGGTGCGTGAATTTATCAATACTTCTTACGATTACTGCACCGGAAGCCATGTCGGACCGGATACGATCGCTTTGTTCTATCTCGGAAAAGACCGCAGTCTTCTGTAAAAGGAGCAACCAGACTAACCACTGCTGTTCCACTGTATTTTTTCCGAAATTGCTGTAAACAGCGGAAATACGTTTCTTCTTTCCATGCATAATTCCACCTGTTTTTCCACATACTACCCATACAGCACAAATTATGGAAAGTACATTGCGGAAACAGGAGGAATTTTTCATATGAAAGCGACGGGAATTGTTCGAAGGATTGATGATCTGGGGCGTGTGGTAGTTCCCAAGGAAATCCGGCGCACGATGCGGATCCGGGAGGGACAGGCCATGGAAATTTATACCGGACGGGAGGGTGAGATTATCCTGAAGAAATACTCACCGATCGAAGAGCTGGCGGAATGCGCAGCAGGGTTTACAAAATCGATTTCAACGGTGACCGGGTGTCTCGTTTGTGTTTCGGATCAGGAACAGATTGTAGCGGCAAACGGGCCGGAACAGAAAAATTATCTTGGCAAGTCCATCAGCAGCCGGCTGGAGGAGGCGATTCTGAACCGGAAAACAGTACTTGCGCGTCCCGGTGAAAAGGCTTATTTTTCAATTTTGGAAAACACAGACAATACTACTCCTCTGCCGGAGCTCATTTTTCCGATTCTCTCCTCCGGTGATGCCATCGGTTCGGTCATTCTCTGCGGCAAAGACAGGGAGTCCCTGCCGGGCGATACGGAAAAGAAGCTCCTCCAGGTAGCGGCAACGTACCTCGGACGGGAAATGGAAAACTAAACAGGGGATTTATCGAAGGCAATTTATCAAAGGCTTTTTGCATCATCCGCACCGGTTATGCAAGAGGCCTTTTCCTGTTATTCTGTAATTCGAGATATTCCAATTTTATCTTGCTATTTACACCTGCATTGTCTACAATAAAAATGACGTGCACGAAAACCTTCAGCCGATACGCCCGAAGCTTTTCTGTGCCTGCTTTTATAAGCCGGGAAAAATTCCCGGAGTATCCTACATTACACAAGGAGGAATTTCCATTCATGAAATACATTGCAAAGAAATTCGGCTCTCTCCTTCTTACGCTGCTTCTTGTATCCTTTTTATCGTTCTTTGCCTTTTCCGTCATACCCGGAGATGCGGCAAAATCGCAGCTTGGAACGGAGGCGACGCCGGAGCGGATTGAGGCTCTGCAGAAGGAAATGGGGCTGGATCGGCCGGTTCTGGAACGGTACGCTTCGTGGGTAACCGGCTTTTTTCATGGAGATCTCGGCACCTCGTATTCATACTCGATGCCGGTCGGAGAACTGATCCGCGATAAAGTTCCGATTACCATCGCTATCACCGTTATCGCATTCCTGATGATCCTTGTTGTCTCGATTCCCATCGGCATTTTCACAGCACAGCACGCCGGAGGCCATCTGGACCGGCTGATCATGACGATCAATCAGGTGATCATGTCTGTGCCGGGATTTTTCATCGGTATTCTGATCACGTATCTTTTCGGTCTGATTCTCAAATGGTTTCAGCCGGGCGCCTATGTGCCGATTTCTGAAAATTTTTCCGGTTTTATCGGTTATCTTGTTGCACCGTCTGCCGCCATTGCACTTCCGCGCTGTTCCATGGCTGTCAAAATGCTGCGCAGCTCTGTGCTCTCGCAGCTCGATGCCGACTATGTGCGCACCGCCTATTCCCGCGGAAACAGTACACGCCGTGTTATGTATCACCATGTGCTGAAAAACGCCCTGATTCCGGTACTGACCTTCTGGGGCATGACAATCGCAGATATTGTGGCAAACAGCATTATTCTGGAACAGGTTTTTTCGATTCCGGGCATGGGCAATCTTCTGATCACTTCGATCTCCAACCGCGATTACCCCGTGGTTCAGGGCATCCTTGTACTGATCGCCGCCCTCATTATTATCATCAATTTCGTGGTAGATCTGCTGTATGGCAGAATTGATCCGCGCATCCGCGTAAAAGACTGACGGGAGCTTTCGATCATCCGCTCCCTGCGACCGAAAGGTCGCAGGGAGCCGCCCACGACAAACGAAAGGGTTTTCATTATGAAAAAGAAACGCAATCTCACGCTGATCATCGGAGCTGTTCTCACCGCTTTTATGCTTCTGTTTCTTCTGATCGGCTTTTTCTACACACCGTACGACCCGGACGCAATGAACGGCGCAGCCAAGTTTGCTGCTCCATCTCTGTCACACCCGTTCGGCTGCGATCACTTTGGACGCGATATTTTCAGCCGCGTCTTAAAAGGAACCGGTACAACCTTCTTCGTCGCTTTCGCTACTCTGCTGCTCGGCGGAACCATTGGTGTTCTTGTCGGTGCGTTCACCGGGTATTTTGGCGGATGGATTGACGAAATCCTGATGCGCATAAACGATGTCATTGTTTCCTTTCCGGGAATCCTGCTGGCGCTGGTATTTATCGCACTGCTGGGTCCCGGCAAATACAACGTGATCCTTGCACTCGGTATCGTATTCATTCCGAGCTTTGCACGTATCACCAGAAGCGAATTTCTCGCACGCAAAGATATGGACTATGTCAAAAGTGCCCGTCTGATGGGTGTTTCCCATCTTCGGATCATATTTGTACATATCCTGCCAAATACGGTCCCGTCCCTTCTTTCGATGGCAGCAATCGGCTTCAACAACGCCGTTCTCTCCGAGGCCGGCATGAGCTTTCTCGGCATCGGTGTCCAGCCGCCCGATGCCTCGCTTGGACGGATGCTCTCAGAATCCCAGACGTATCTGATGACTGCTCCCTGGGGCTCTGTTTTCCCCGGTCTTGCCGTCATTTTACTGGCGCTTGGCGTATCGCTCCTCGGCGACGGATTACAGAAGAAAGGCGGTAACTGATATGGCACTTCTCGATGTACGTGACTTAAAAATTGCATTTTACGATACCACGCCACCGACCGAAGTGGTAAAAGGCATCTCCTTTTCCTTAGAAGAAGGTGAGACGCTTGGCATTGTCGGGGAATCCGGTTCCGGCAAAACCCAGACGGCGCTCTCCATTCTGCACCTTTTAAAGGAAAATTCCGCCGTATCCGGCGGAGAAATTCTCTACGAAGATTCTTCCGTTGCGCACGCTTCCAGCCAGGATCTGCAGCGCATCCGCGGAAAAGAAATCAGCATGATTTTTCAGGAACCGATGACCTCTTTAAATCCGGTTCTGACCATCGAAGAACAGATTGCAGAGGGACTGCTGATTCATGAGAGCTGCACACCGGCAGAACGTCATGAAAAGGTTCTTGCCATAATGCATGAGGTCGAGCTTCCCGACCCGGAAAAGCTTTGCAAAAAATACCCTCACCAGCTCTCCGGCGGTCAGCGCCAGAGGGTGATGATCGCTGCGGCGCTTATTACAGAACCGAAGCTTCTGATTGCAGACGAGCCGACAACAGCTCTTGATGTGACGATTCAGTCGCAGATCTTAAAGCTGCTGAAAAAAATCAATGAACGCCATCACACGGCGATTCTTTTTATCTCACACGACCTCGGCGTCATCCGTTCGCTCTGTGACCGGGTCATCGTCATGAATCATGGGACGATTGTGGAATCCGGCAGTGTGGACGATGTCTTTTTCCACCCGAAGGAAGACTACACCCGCCGCCTGCTCGATGCAATTCCGAACCGACGAACATCGCTGCGAAAGCGAATCAAAATCGCTCCAACAGCTCAATGGCCGACAGGCTCTGACAAAAAAGCTGCTCCGCCTGCGGAAAAGGAGGAATAACCCATGGAAGAAATCAGTCCAAACAACATTCTGAAAGTCAGCCATATTTCTGCCTCCTATCAGGAGGGAAAGCAGAGAAAAACGGTGCTTCATGATATCTCTTTCGAGCTTCATGAAAATGAAATTCTCGGTCTCGTCGGAGAGAGCGGATGCGGAAAATCGACACTCTCCAAAGTGATCTTAGGATTTATCCGCCCAGATGAGGGCGAAATAATTTCGCAGGTCGACCATCCGCAGATGATTTTCCAGGACCCGTTTTCCTCCCTGAATCCGGCGAAGAAAATCTCCTGGATTTTAGAAGAACCGCTTCGGATGCAGAAGGTTCCGAAAGAAGAACGAAAAAAACGGGTTCTTGCGATGGCTGAAAGAGTCGGTCTCTCCGCAGAGCACCTGAAACGCCGCCCGCATGAGCTCTCCGGCGGCCAGCGCCAGAGAGTCAGCATCGCGGCCGCACTGATCCAGGGCTCACGCCTGATCCTTGCCGACGAACCGGTTTCCGCTCTCGATGTGACGATTCAGAAGCAGATCATGGAGCTGATGGTTCAGCTTCAGGAGGAGCTTCAGCTCTCGATTCTCTTTATCTCGCATGACCTCAACGTGATCTATCAGATGTGCGACCGGGTTCTCGTGATGAAAGAAGGCCGGATTGTGGAGAACGCGGAGACGGAAGAACTGTTTGCGCATCCGCAGAATGATTATACAAAGGAGCTTCTGGCGGCATCACCGGAGCTGTAGTTTTATTTCCAGCATTCTCTAAACACCCGAAGTACATTCTTGGAAAAGACCTTCTCGATCTCTTCATCGGTGAAACCGTCGTGGCTCATCACATCTGCGAGATGCTGCATATGCGCGGTGTCCGGCACATCCGTTTCACCGCTGAAACCGTCAAAATCGGTTCCAAGGCCGATGATGTCGATGCCGCCGACGTTGCGCAGATATTTCATATGGCGTACCATATCCATCGTCGATGCCTTTTTCGCCGCCGGCTCCTCGCGCAGAAACGACGGACAGAAATTGATACCGGTGACGCCGCCACGCTCTGCGAGCTGACGAATCATTTCATCTGAAAGGTTTCGCAGATGGAAGCACGCACCGCGCGCATTGGAATGAGATGCAATGACCGGACCTCTCGTATGTGCAAAAACGTCGCGGATTCCGGCATCATTTAAGTGTGATAAATCGATCACTATGCCGAGCCGCTCCATCTCCTCGACAAAGGTAATACCGGTCGGCGTCAGCCCGTTTTCAAGATCCGGAAGATATGGCTTTCCCTCTTCCTGCGCCGGGTTTGGGAATCCGAGTTCATTCGGGAAGTTCCAGGTCAGTGTGGAAATCCGCACGCCGAGATCGTACATCGTATGCAGTTTTTCAATACTTCCCTCGTAAACACCACCCTCTTCGACGGTCATCACCGCGCCTATTTTTCCTTCCTTCTGTACCTGCATCAGATCCGCATACGTTTTGATCTGACAAATGCGGTCCGGATACCGTTCCACCTCTGATTTCCAGAGATCAGCCAGCTTTCTCACATGCTCAAACGGCGTTTCGTCTTTCAGTCCCTTCAGGAACGTAAACAAAGAAAAGCACTGGCAGAGGCTGCCGCCCTTTTCCAGCTTATCCAGATTGATCTGAAGATCCGCATCCGCAAGATGCTCCTGTTTTTCCTTCCACTGCAGCGCCGGGATGGTGTCGCAGTGCATATCAATTACCTGAAACATGGCAATAATCCTCTTTTCTGTTTTTTCTCTATTCTATCATATTTCGCTGCATTCCTTCACAAAAACTGGAAGAAAACGTAAAAAACCGCCTGGCTCATGGTAAACCCATAAGGCTAGAGAAAATATATCTTTCCGGAATCGCAAAAAATTTGGGGGGTCCGCGTTTTTTCTCGAAAAAAACTTGCAAATCTCGTCTGAGATGATATACTTTTTGCATTGTGTTACTTTATGAAAGCACTGATCTTCCAAAAAAGTGCTTCTGCTTATGAAAAAGAAAGAGGTATCTATGCTCCAACTGATTGAAACCATCAACAATGCCGTGAACAATTTTATCTGGGGTGTTCCGGCTATGATCTGTATTTTCGGTGTCGGTCTTTACCTGAGTCTGCGCACCCGTTTTCTCCAGATTCGAAAATTCCCGTATGCGATCCGCACAACGCTCGGAAGAATGTTCCGCAAACGAGATGCTTCCGATGGCGCAATTACACCGTTCCAGGCGGTCTGTACAGCACTTGCCGCCACGGTCGGTACCGGTAATATTGCCGGTGTTGCCGGCGCTATCGCTATCGGCGGACCCGGTGCCGTATTCTGGATGTGGGTTTCCGCCCTGCTCGGCATGTGTACGAAATTTGCCGAGGTAACACTGGCTGTTTTCTATCACGAGAAAAACGCCAACGGAGAACTCGTCGGCGGACCGATGTATTACATCAAAAACGGTCTCAGCAAAAAATGGCATTTTCTGGCCTATCTTTTCGCTGCTTTCGGTGTACTGACTGTGTTCGGAACCGGAAATGCAACGCAGGTCAACACCATCACAACCGCAGTCAACTCCGCACTGATGAATTACCATGTGATCTCAAAGGACGCGATCCCTACCTCCAACCTGATTCAGGGTATCATCATTGCGGCACTCGTAGCGCTGATCCTGCTCGGCGGTGTCAAACGGATCGCACAGGTAACAGAAAAGCTCGTTCCGTTTATGGCTCTGTTTTATATTGTCCTTGCCATCGGTGTAATTTTGCTGAATCTCAACCGGATTCCGTCTGTTTTCGTATCGATCCTTGAGGGCGCCTTCCGTCCCTCTGCTGTTACAGGCGGTATCGTCGGAAGCATGCTCATGAGTGTGAAAAAAGGTGTGTCCCGCGGTATTTTCTCAAACGAGGCAGGTCTTGGTACCGGTTCGATTGCGCATGCCTGTGCCGACACAAAAAAGCCGGTCAAACAGGGTATGTTCGGTATCTTTGAGGTATTTACTGATACGATCGTGATTTGTACCTTAACTGCACTTGTTATTCTCTGCAGCGGTACTTCCATCACCTACGGACAGGCTGCCGGCGCAGAGCTGACCATCAGCGGTTTTACCCTTACATACGGAAACTGGGTTTCGCTGCTCACCGCGTTCGCGATGTGCTGCTTCGCCTTTTCCACGATTCTCGGATGGGGACTTTACGGTGCACGCTGCATCGAGTTTTTATTCTCCGAAAGAATCACAAAATATTTTATGGCCGCCTATGCGCTGGTTGCCATCCTTGGCGCCACCGCAAATCTCGGCCTGATGTGGAGCATTGCCGAGACCTTCAACGGCCTCATGGCAATCCCGAACCTGATTGCGCTCTTCCTGCTTTCGGGCAAGGTTGTGGAGCTTACAAAAGAATATTTTTCCGGAGAAGGCAAAACCCGGTAAAATTCCTTTTATCGCGGCGCATTCCCTTCTTGTGTAAGAAAATCATGTAAATTCGCCTTTTCCCTTGACAATCAGGTTGCTACCCCTTACACTGTTAAAAGTTTATAGCTTGGTTTCACCTTCTTCTCGGCAAGCATGTGGGTAGGCCAGCAGCTCGCTGACGACCTCGATTTCTGGGGCTTTTTGGGATCACTGATCCTTGGTGGAATCATTCTTGGTATTTATACCGGTCTGCTTGGCTACGTCGGTGCAAAAACCGGTCTGTCACTTGATCTTTTGTCCCAGAGAGCTTTTGGCGAAAAAGGTTCCTATCTGCCGTCAGCCATGACCAGCTTTACGCAGATCGGATGGTTTAGTGTCGGCTCCTTCGTTTCCGGCGGAACCGCAACTCCGAACTTCGCACGTTTTGCAAAGAACGGAAAATCTGGTGCCATCACCACGGTTGTGGCTTTCTTTATCGGAAATTCCCTGATGTTTTTCTTCGGTGCTGTTTCCTCGATCTTTGTCGGCGGAAACGATATCTTCGAGGTTATGGTCCGCCTGAACCTGTTCTACCTGGCTGTTCTCGTTCTCGGTCTTAATATCTGGACTACAAACGACAACGCTCTGTATACCGCAGGTCTTGGTCTTGCCAACATCTTCCATCAGAGAAAAAAACCGATGGTTCTCCTTTCCGGTATCATCGGAACGGTTGCCTCCGTATGGCTGTACTACAACTTCTGCGGCTGGCTCAACATTCTGAATTGTACCCTGCCGCCGGTCGGCATGATTCTGGTGCTCGCCTACTTCATGAACAAAGAGGACTTTGAAACCGATCAGCCGAAGCTTAAAACCATAGACTGGTTTGCGGTCGCCGGTGTCATTCTCGGTGCCATTGTTGCGAACCTCTTACACTGGGGCATCGCTTCCATCAACGGCATGGTTGTTGCTGCTGTATGCTACTGTGTCGGACAGGCCGTAAACAAAAGAAAATAACAATAACGCCCTTGGCATGTTTCTCGCTTTCATCCTGGAAACATGTTCAGGGCTTTTTATTTCTTCTGATTCGCGTTATAATGTATGCATAACTCTGCATAGTTATAATTTTTGAAACGAAAGGAAACTGCCCGGATGATCCATTCCACCGTATCTGCTCCCAAAGGAGAAAAAACAAAATACCGTCTTGCCGAATCCATGAAGGAGTGCATGAAAACAACACCCGTTGAAGAGATCACCGTGCGCCAGATCTGTGAAATCTGTGGTGTTACCCGCCAGACCTTCTACCGCAATTTTCTCGACAAATACGATCTGATCAACTGGTATTTTGATAAATTACTGACAAAATCCTTTGAACATATGGGTCGCGGAACGACCGTTTTTGACAGTCTGGAAAAGAAATTTACCTATATTCAGAAAGAAAAAGCTTTTTTCTCCGCTGCCTTCCGCTACGACAAGCAGAATTCTCTGCGTGAGCACGATTTCGATCTGATTCTCGCGTTCTACGAAAATCTGATTCACGAAAAAAGCGGCAGTCCGGTTTCACCGGAAATGCATTTTCTTCTCGAAATGTACTGTCAGGGTTCCATCACCATGACCGTAAAATGGGTGCTTACCGGCATGGATCTGACACCTTCCGAGTTTGCCGCTCTTCTCGTCCGGGCAATGCCGGAAGACTTAAAAAAACTGTTCCGGAATCTGCAGCTGCTCTCTTAGAGCGCGTGTCAAAGTGGGGCTTGCAGATTACGGAAATGGTTTTTCAGACACGCTCTGGTTATTTTTCACAAATTTTGTTCTGTTGTTTTTGTCACAATGGCGATTTTTTTTAAAGTGTTACACTTCGCTTCTTCTGTCACTTTCTTTTTCCCTTCCGGATTTGTTAATATAATAACAAGTTCAGTGAAACCATTCATTCATTTTAGAAGGGAGTTTTTCAATCATGGCAAATCGTATTAATTTAAATGCAACCTCTTATCACGGAGCAGGCGCTATTGCCGAGATCGCAAATGAAGCAAAGGCACACGGCTTCAAGAAAGCTTTCGTATGCTCTGACCCGGATCTGATTAAATTCAACGTTACTTCCAAAGTAACCGATATTCTGACCGCAAACGGACTCGACTATGAGCTTTACAGCGATATCAAGCCAAACCCGACCATCGAAAACGTAAAACACGGCGTAGAAGCTTTCAAGGCATCTGGCGCTGACTATCTGATCGCCATCGGCGGCGGCTCTTCTATGGATACCTCCAAAGCCATCGGTATCATCATCGCAAACCCGGAGTTTGAGGATGTCAGAAGCCTTGAGGGCACCGCACCGACCAAAAATCCGTGTGTACCGATCATCGCCGTTCCGACTACAGCCGGTACTGCTGCAGAGGTTACCATCAACTACGTTATCACCGACGTAGAGAGAAAACGTAAATTCGTATGCGTTGACCCGCACGATATGCCAATCATCGCAGTTGTTGACCCGGATATGATGTCCTCCATGCCAAAAGGACTGACCGCTTCTACCGGTATGGACGCTCTGACCCACGCAATCGAGGGTTACACCACAAAAGCTGCATGGGAAATGACTGACATGTTCCATCTCAAAGCCATCGAACTCATCTCCAAATCTCTGCGCGGTGCTGTCGCAAACACCAAAGAGGGACGCGAAGGAATGGCTCTTGGCCAGTACATCGCAGGTATGGGCTTCTCCAACGTAGGTCTTGGAATCGCTCACTCCATGGCACACACCCTTGGTGCTGTTTATGATACCCCACACGGTGTTGCATGTGCCATGATGCTTCCGATCGTTATGGAATACAACCAGGAGTGCACCGGTGAGAAATACCGCGAAATCGCACGTGCCATGGGCGTTACAGGTGTAGACGAAATGTCTCAGGAAGAGTACAGAAAAGCAGCGATTGATGCTGTTAAGAAGCTGTCCGCAGACGTTGGAATCCCATCTGTTCTCGAGGCAGTCAAAGAAGAAGATCTGCAGTTCCTTGCAGATTCCGCACACGCAGATGCCTGCGCACCGGGCAACCCGAAGGATGCAAGCGTAGAAGATCTGAAGGATCTGTTCCGCAAAATCATGGCGTAACGAACACAATTCGTTTCCCACATGCGAAGCGGATATTCGCAATCCGCTTCGCTACTTGCTCATAACTGAATAACTGCTCCGCAGTTTATCAGAAGGAGCTTGCACTCCTCCTGATACAAGCAAGTCCCCCCCACTGCTTATTGCTTTTCGCAATGGAAGCAGGGGACTTACTTGATTCGGTTAAATCACCCCGGAAAACAGAAATTTTTATCCTGTTTTCCGGGGTGATTTCTCTTTTTATTCTACTGTATTTCCGTCTGCATCCACAGTCACAGTATTGACCGTTGCATTATCGAGAACCATATTGATCATGCGCTCCATCATGATGTTGCGCACTACCGTATCTTCCCCGTAATAGTCATTGGCTGCTTTCAGGAAATCTTCCTGCGACATATTGGCATTGGCTGCCTCGTCGTTTAAGATCTGCTGGTAATCCTGGTCATCTGTAGTCCAGCCTTCTGCCTCTTTTACGGCATCCAGAAGAAGGGCACTTTTTGCCATCGTTCCTGCATACGTTGCTTTCTCCTGATTGTAGGTTGCTCTGTCCGCATACTGCTCCAGATAGTCGTCCAGGGAAATGCCGTAATTCTGAAGATAAGTGGTATACCGTTTATCGTAATCCTCTTCGCCAAGGGTGATATAGGATTTCGGAATTTTGTGAAACGTACAGCCGTCTGCCATCTGCTGCATCGCGTCATTCTGCAAATTATTTTCCGCTGTCGTCTCATTTGCAGCCTCCAGCTCTGCGCGTTTTCCGGCACGGTATTCCTCCACAGTACTGTAATCTGTATTTTCTGCTACCCATGCATCATCGAGCTCCCATCCGTCAATGTTTTCTGCCGGGCGGGTAAACGCATTTACCGTAACGGTAAACACAACATCTTTTCCTGCCAGATCGGTGCTCTGATAGCTGTCAGGGAATTTCAGGTTCAGATCCTTTGTCTCCCCTGTTTTCATTCCAATGACACCATCCTCAAATCCATCGATGAAGGTACCGGATCCGATCACCAGATTGTAGGAATCGCTGCTTCCGCCGTCAAACTCCTTGCCATCAACTTTGCCAACATAGGCAATATCGGCGGTGTCGCCTTTTTGTACGGTGGCATCCGGATCGTCCATGGTGACAGCTGTCTCTGCCATAATGGCCGTCTGTACGTCATCATCCGTTACCTGCTCTACTTTCTTTTCCAGTGTGAGCTTTTTGTAATCTCCAAGCGTTACACACTCTGCCGGATCAACTTCCTCATCGACAACCGGAATCCCGTCTACATCACTCGGGGAAGCGTATTCCTCAGAAGCTGTGCTGTCGGACGATGTGCTGCCTGCGCTCGACGCATCGGATGCTGAGGAAGCGCTTGTGCTGCTTGCGCTTGATACGGAACTGCTGCTTGTTGTATTGTTTTTTCCACATCCGCTCACACTGGCTGCTCCCAGTGTCATGAGCAGAAGCATGACTGCTGCTTTTCTTTTCATTCTTGAATTTTCCTCCATACTACGCCGTTCCCGGCGCGTTGTAAATCTCATTTTACCATACTTGTCTGGTAAAAAAAAGGCTGGGGCTCCGATTTTAGAAATTCTTATGATTTTCGACCGTAAAATCGCCTGGATTGCGCTAAAATGTGTTTGCGTTTTGCCGAAATCAATGTTAGAATGTTCATAGACTGGCATTGTATGTTCCGATGCCCACATTATTTTTTGCAGAGGAGGAATAGAGGGATGAAACCCTGGATTATCGTATTAATCGTATTAGCTGTCATCGCTGTCATCCTTGGTCTGCTGTATTACTTCGGTAAAAAAGCACAGACAAAACAGGCCGCACAGCAGGAACAAATGGAGGCCATGAAACAGACTGTCTCCATGTTGATCATAGATAAGAAAAAGCTTCGCATGAAAGATTCCGGACTTCCACAGATGGTCATCGACCAGACACCGAAAATGATGCGTCGTGCAAAACTGCCGATCGTCAAAGCAAAAGTCGGTCCGAGAATCATGACCCTGATCTGCGACGCTGCTATCTTCGATCAGATCCCGGTAAAAAAAGAAGTCAAGGCTACCGTAAGCGGTATCTATATCACCGGAGTTCGCGGCATCCGCGGTTCTTTAGAGCAGCCGGCAAAGAAAAACGGCTTCTGGCAGAAAATGCTCCGCAAGGCACGCGGCGAGGAGAAATAAAATTTCATCTGAAGCAAAAAGAAACACGCTTTGCGTGTTTCTTTTTGCTTTCGCGGCAGTCGCCAAGGTCTCGTGCAAGCCCGGACTTTGGCTCGTTGCTCGCGAAAATACCCGAGTTGAATGATTTTCATTCTTCCCGGGTATTTTTTTATAAATTCAGTTTTCCGCCTTCCCGCGGTCTTACCTCGATATCGATTACGCAGTCCCCCACGTAGCTGTCGTTGATGTCGAGCGCGTATTCTGCCTTCAGTAAAATCTGATCCGGCGTCTCTTTCATTCTGACCTTCGTCGCCGCAACTCCCATGTTGATCATGCCATATGGCGTGTGATAAAACGAAATGTTCTTTTTATCCTCCTCAAAAATCATATGGACATCAATGAGGCCGCGCTTGCGCACCTCGAGGGCGTTTTCCGTAAATTTGATCATGTTGTGCGTCATCATGTCAAAGCCTTCGGTTGCCTCGTCGTAGATCAGAAAGTGATGGCCATTTTTCTTGTAGTACGAACCCGTCGTCATAACCTCCACCGGTTCTTGTTCGCCGGATTCCTCATCCATCAGATACTGCAGTCCGCGGATGCTGATGAGTACGTCTTTTTCCATCCTTTTCTGATGTTCCTCTCTCTTTTCTGTATGTCGTTTTTAATAGTTTTCAATCTGTACCTGTTTCGTATCGCTGATCTGCTCCGGCAGAACGGAATGTGCGAAGGCATTGAACCGCTCCACGCCGTCGCTTGCGAAGAACTGGTATTTCTGACGGCCCAGCTCATCGTTTCCCGGATTCTCCAGATCCAGCTCCCGCAGCAGTCTGCGCAGTGCCTGTGAGGTTTCGTATGCCGGGTTGACGAGTGTTACTTTTTCTCCGACTACTTTCCGCAGCAGAGAACGCAGCAGCGGATAGTGAGTGCATCCCATAATCAGCGTGTCGATGTCTTTATCCAGAATCTCTGCCAGATAGCGGCGCGCCACTTCCTCGGTGATCGGATCTTTTGTCCAGCCTTCTTCCACGAGCGGTACGAACAGCGGACACGGTTTTCCGTAAACGGTGATCGCCGGATCTGCCTCGGTAATGAGCTGCTGGTAGAGGCCGCTCTGAATAGTGCTCTCGGTTGCGATGACGCCGACACGCTTGTTCTGCGTCGTCTCGACGGCCATCTGTGCGCCCGGTTTTACCACGCCGATGATCGGGAGATCGATCTCTTTTTCGATCGTATCGAGTGCCAGCGCGCTCGCGGTGTTGCAGGCGATGACGATTGCCTTGACCTGCTGGGTTTCCAGAAAGTGTACGATCTGGCGGGAATAACGGATGACGGTGTTCTTCGATTTGGAACCGTACGGCACACGCGCGGTATCTCCAAAATATACGATTCGTTCGTCGGGCAGGTTTCGCATAATCTCACGCACTACGGTCAGTCCGCCGACACCGGAATCAAAGACGCCGATCGGCGCCTGTCTGTCTGCTTTCATACTTTCCTCCATTTTTCATCCGGCATTACTTTTTTATCATGCCGAATGGGGTTCATTTCTATATTTAATATATCTGAATTTTTACATTTCTTTTTTCATTTCACGACCCTGGTTAAAATAGGTCGCTGATACATTATTTTAACCCGAATGGAGGAATATTGCAATCATTTCTCTTGAAAGTCTTTCGAAAAATCCGCTTAACGCCAGAAAAACCGGAACGAAATCCGGTCACTTTTCAGGATTTCGCGGTAGGCGGCGTCACTCAACAGATTCTGCAGCGGAATCCGGCTTTTTTCGACTTTTTCTGCACTTTCGCCGTCCTCGTTTACGGGGCGCAGGGCATCCGAAAAGCAGATGGACGGATACAGCATGCACCACCAGTTGTGCCCTTTGGCTCTGCCGATGTTGATCTGAAGAGCGTCGTACGTTCCGGCGGGGAGAATATAATTGCCCGTTTCTTTTTCCTCAAAACTGGCTTTTCCGTACGTTACGGTGATATCGTCAGTACTGCCTCCTGCGCGCAGCGTCTGAAGGGCGGCGGCACGGATGGAGGGCTCGTTTTCACGCAGGATTTCTTCGGTTTCTGCTTTTGTTTCGGCTCCGTGCAGGATCGTCTGCAGTTCTTCGGCAACGGCATCGCGTACCTGAAGCTTGATCTGCTGGTCGGAGGCGCAGTCGCTGTTGGCTCTTACGTGAAAGCGCACGATCTTTGCAGCGACTTCCTGCTGCAGACGGGACTCGCGGAGAAGATTGGCGGTTCCGGAAAGGATCAGCGCCGCAATGCAGACGGGGAGCCAGCGGCGGCAGAAAATTTGAAATGCCGCCTGGAATTGACTTCTATGCTGGTTCCCAAATGTATTTCGGGGCTGCGCCTGCCTGTCCCTGGATTTCTTCTGTGTCTGATTTTGATTCCGTTTCCGGCTCTGTACTTTTTTCTCATTCATATTATGCTGCCTCCTGTTTTTTCCAGTTTTGCCGGATTTCAAAACTTTTATACACAGACACTCACTACCCGCTCCGATATTCCATACACTTTAAACCTTTTACGGCGCTTTCGGAATCCACGGAATGCTCCTTTCGTTTTCCCACGCATAGCACAAGTCCGCCAGTGTCACCGCCTCTTTTCTTTTCACCCGGTTGTCATAAATTCCGCACAGGTACTCACCGGCGGACTCCACCTGTTTTCCGTTCTGCTCCATGATATCTTCTGGTTTTTCTGCGTGAAACAGATAGGCACTGTGCCCAAGCGCACGGTCCTGTTCCAGGTACTTCAACAGTTCTTCCATCCGTCCCCGGTCACTGAGCAGTGCATCGGAAAATACAATCGCCTGGACGTGTCCGGTGTCGAGATCATATTCCTCTGTGCTGTCATATTGCTGCGCAATCTCCTCAAACGTCTCCGCTTCAAAGAACAGCGATGCGGGGTCCTCGTCGGTTCCCTCCTCCTGCTCATCCTTTCCCTGGCCGGTCACCACCGCAAGATTCGCAGGCGCATACCAGACGCGCCATTTACCGCCAGCCGTCTCCTTTTCTCCGCCGCTCTCACTGACCGCCGTCCCGGTTTCTTCCCCAGTTTCACTGTTTTCCGGCGCAGTCGCCTCTTCCGACACATAATCAAAGGCAACCGCCAGTGGATACAGCCGCTTTTCCGGCTCTACTGCCCCGCAGGATGACAGGAAAATCATACTGCCCAGCGCCAGACACACAAGCCGCAGTTTTTTCATATGCTTCTGGCAGAAGCCGAGCAGCACCGTGATGGCAAGGAAAAACGGAAAGTAACCGTACCGGACCGACCAGCCGCTTTCCGCGCATGACAGCAGCCATATAAAAAGCACTGTACCGATCCGTACATAGAGATTCTGCGGTTTCCACAGTCCCGTCTTCTCTCCGATCAGCGATACGTAAAACAGCAGACTTCCCAGTGTGAACAGCAGTCCCATCAAAAGAAATGCCATCCACAGAATATCAAACCGCTCCAGAAATCCACCCGGCAGGCTCGTTCCTGCCATTAACAGTAAGAGCGGGTCCTGCGCCGCAGCCGTGCCGCGCAGGCCGAAAACGCCGAGCAGCGCCATGCTTCCTGCAATTACAAGAAGCCCCGTTTTCCAGATACTCTGCGTCACCGGAAGAATGACACTCCTGTGCTCTTTCTGCACATGCCCCAGTAAAAACGGCAGCAACGCAATCGGTGTTCCATTTTCCAGTGTTCTCCACACATTCCACCCAAAAAGTATTCCGTTATCCACAATTTCAACAGACTTTGCTGTCTTCCAGGCATCCTCAAACGAGGAAAAATGCATCTGCGGAACCGTCAGCAGAAGCAGAATCAAAATCCCGCCCACAATCCACGGATAGAGTGCTTCCGCCAGCCGTCCTCTTTTCTGTACTTCACTGCCGACACCAAACCCGGCCGCCGCGAGCAGAAACAGTCCGCAGAGCTCCTGCGGTACACCCGCTGTCAGATACGCGGCGGCAAGCTCCGCCATTCTGCGAAGCAGTGTTCCGCCGAGGAAAAGCAGATAACACAGATACATCACTGCCAGAAGGAGTTTCCCAGCCTTTCCCATCACGCTTTCCAGGCGGCAGTAAAGCCCGCCAAGGCGCACGAGATAAATGCACCACACCGCCAGCAGCCCATATCCAACGAAAATCCCTGCCATACCGGGCAGGCCGTCCGATGCGCCGTACGCCGCGAGCTGCCAGAACGCCGGGCAGAGCAGAACGAGCACGATCTGGCGTTCCATCTGGCGCTGTGAAATTCTGTCATTTTCCGAAAACATGCGTCACTCTCCCCTTTCCTGTTTTTCTTCCGGCTCCGCAGCTTTTCTGTTTTTCCGCAGCCGCACTCTCTGATCGCGCTTTGCAAAGACCGGCCGCTCCCGCATCTGATGCAGCGGCGGCCGCCATACGGAATCCTTCGGCGCATGGTAGCCCGCAAGTCCTTTCCCGACGAACGGCATCAGATAGGGAATGCCAAAACTCGTAAGCCCGGCGAGATGACCCGCGAGAAGAAATGTGCCGAGCACCATGCCGAAAATGCCGAGCCATCCGCCGAGCAAAATAAAGCCAAATTTCAGCAGCCGGAACGGTGCGCCGAACTCTTCGTTCGGAATCGCCAGCGAACAGAGCGCCGAAACCGCAACCACAACGACGGTCATCGGGCTCACCAGATTGGCGGAAACCGCCGCATCTCCGATGATCAGTCCGCCCACAATTCCGATCGTCCCGCCAAGCGGCCCCGGCATGCGCACACCGGCCTCGCGAATCAGTTCAAAAGCAAATTCCATCAGAAGAATTTCCAGAATGCCGGGGAACGGAACGCCTTTCCGCGCTTCGGCGAACGCCAGCAGGAGTTTGGTCGGAAGCACCTGCGTGTGAAAGCCCGTGACAGCCAGATATCCGCCCGAAATCCACAGGGCGAGAAAGACCGCCGCATACCGCAGCAGCCGCTCAAATGAGACGATCAGAAAATGATGATACCGGTCCTCACTGACCTTTAAAAAGCTGTCAAATGATGCCGGGAAGAGAATCCCGACCGGGGAATTATCACATAAAAGCAGGATTCTTCCGTCCAGAATCTCCATCGCCGCGCGGTCCGGTCGTTCGGTCGTCTCGAAGCGCGGGAACGGCGATTTCCACTGCGGTTCGCAGAGCTGCTCGACCATGCCGCTGTCAAAAACGCCGTCCACTTCCCAGCCGGCAATCTGCTGTTTTACCTCTTCCAGAAATTTCGGATAAATCAGCTCTTTCTCATACACCAGAGCCAGAACCGTATCAGAACGCGCACCAAAATGTATCTCCTCCACTTTCAGATCGGTGGTCCGCAGACGCTTGCGGACGAGTGCTGTGTTGGTTTTGACGGAATCGGAAAAGCCCTCGTTTGAGCCGCGCAGCACTTTTTCGGACTCCGCTTTTTGCACTCCTAAATTGGGATAACCCTTCGATCCGATCTTGACTGCACGGTCATAATGATCCACAAAAAGAATTGCATTTCCCGCAAGCATGGAAGCGAACGCAGCTTCCATAGTATCAAATTCCAGTGCATCCGAAATTCCGAGCTGATTTTCCGAGAGAACCCCCGGGATATCTGCCTCGGGAACCTCCATCAGACGGTTCAACAGCTTCCCGATCACGGAATCCTTCAACATAACGCAGCTCACCGCCACTTCTACGTAGATCAGCAGCGCACCGGTTCCGCCCGTTTTGCCGAGTTTCATCGGACGGATCTGAATATCATCGCAATTTTCACACCATGTACGGATCACGCTTTCATTTTCCGCCAGTGTGAGTGAAATCTGCGTCTTCTCTTTTTCCATGCCTGCGTCCCTCCTTCTCCTCCTTTTGAAAGCTTCCGAAAAACCATCTGGAGAAATATACTCTGCAAAATTCCATAAAAAAACATTCTGTCACGATTTTTTTACTCTGTAACAGAATGTTCCTTTTTCGAAATTTTATACGCTTTTATTTTTCTTCTACGCCCGTCATGCTCTGGTGATGTACGGTCTGCATAATACTCTCCTGCTGTCGCTCGATATGCTCGCGGATCATCTTCTGTGCGCCTGCAAGATCCCGATTTTTCATATGTTCATAGAGGGCATCGTGCTCCTCAACCAGGGAACGTCGGGATTTTACATCCTTTAAATATTCAATCCGGTAACGGTACATTTGCTCCCGCAGATTGTTCAGCAGCTGAATCAGGCGCTCGTTGTTCGTCGCCTGATAAATCACATCATGGAATGCCACATCTGCCTGTGCAAGCTTCTGCAGATCATCCGTCTCTGTTGTCTCCAGCATTTGTTCAAAGCTGCGCGATGCCTGATAAAGCTTCTGCAGTTCGCTCTCTGTAATCCGCTGACACGCCAGTTTTACCGCCAGCTCCTCCAGTCCAAGCCGCACCTCCAGCACATCGTTCAGGTCTTTTTCCGTGATCTGTGCTACCTGCGCACCCTTCCGCGGCACCATGATCACAAGGCCGTCCAGCTCCAGCATACGGATCGCCTCGCGGATCGGGGTACGCGAAACGCCGAGCTGATTTGCCAGCCGGATCTCCATCAGCCGTTCACCCGGCTTTAACTCCCCGCGCAGAATCGCCTGGCGCAGCGTGCGGAACACGACATCGCGGAGCGGAAGGTACTGATAATCCTCCATCTGCAGGTCTAACTCATTTTTTGCCATACTTTGTACCTCCCGGTTTTGATACTGTAGTCAGGAATGTCTGTTTCGACAGTCCGCTTATTTTTAACTGATCGCGGGCAAATTCTGCCTTGTCCGGATCGTCGAAAATGCCGAATACGGTCGGGCCGCTGCCGCTCATCATCGCATTGACCGCACCGTTTTTCATCATCTGTGCCTTGATCTCATCGATCACCGGATACGCCGGACACGTCACGGATTCCAGCACATTTCCCATGCGGTCCGTGATGCCGTACAGGTCATGATTTCGGATCGCCTCTACCATGCCGTCGATATCCGGATGCTTCGTCACCTCATCAAGATGCAGGTTTCCATAGACAAATTTCGTCGAAACATTGATGCCCGGTTTTCCGATCAGCACGTAGCACATCGGTACGCCGGGAAGGGATGTCAGCTTTTCGCCGATTCCTTCTGCCAGCGCTGTACCGCGCATCACACAGTACGGAACATCCGCACCGATCTGCACACCCCGCTCCATCAGCTGGCGTTTCGTCAGACCCAACTGAAACATGCGGTTAATTCCTACCAGTGCTGCTGCCGCATCCGAGCTTCCGCCCGCCATGCCGGCCGCTACCGGGATAAATTTTGTCAGGTTCATATCGACACCCTGACGGATATCGAATTCATCCATCAGAATCTTTGCCGCTTTGTATACGAGATTTCCGTCATTACACGGAAGGAACGGCAGATTGGTTGTCAGCCTTATGCCGGGTTCTTTGCTCTCCTTTATTTCCAGCTGATCGTACATCTGGATCGTCTGCATTACCATGCGGACTTCATGGTAACCATCCTCTCTTTTTCCGGTCACATCAAGACCAAGATTTATTTTTGCAAGCGCACGCAGTTTCATCGTAAGCACCACCTTCGGTAATGTTTTTTGTATACATAGATATTAATGGATTTTTCTTCTATTTTCAAGCGTTATCTTCTGTTTTTGTACATAATTTTATACAATTCAGTTCAACAGACTTAGAAACGCAGGCGTAAGCAGTGGCTGCGTGAAACGACCAAGAACAAAATAAGAGTTTACGAACCTGTCGAAACTTGCTATAATTTTCATCAGATATCAGGGCAAAAGATCAAAAAGCCGGTGCAAGCTCGCTTGCAAGAGGATTTTTGATCTCTTGACCCCAACATTTTTGCCAGATGCCAGAGCATGTCTGAAAAAAACTTTTCGTAAGCTGCGAATCTCAGATTACGGAAAATTTTCTCAAACACGCTCTAGAGCGTGTCTGAAAAAGGCTTTTCGCAAGCTGCGAGTCCCAGTTTGTGGGAGATTTTGTCCGAATGAGGGCGGCGTAGCGGGCTACGGCAACCGAATGAGGGCAAAATATACCATAAAGTGGGGCTTGCAGATTGCGGAAATGATTTTTCAGACATGCTCTAGCTTCTGCGAAGGAAAAGGAAGTAGCTTTTTATGAGTTCACAAAGATCTTATTCATTTTCCCGCCAGGTTCTGGTCAACGGAATCCGCGATGGCATTCCGATCGGGCTTGGCTATTTTGCGGTCTCGTTTTCGCTCGGCATTGCAGCGCGTAAGGCAGGTCTTAGTCCTTTTCAGGGCTTTCTCGCCAGTCTTTTCAACAATGCTTCCGCCGGAGAATACGCTGCCTTTACACTGATTGCCGCCAACGCAGGCTATCTGCAGGTCGCTATCATTACGCTCATCGCCAATGCGCGGTATCTTCTGATGAGCTGTGCGCTTGCCCAGCGCTTTTCGCCGGACACGCCGTTTTTCCACCGTTTTCTCATTGGTTACGATGTAACGGATGAACTGTTTGGCATCACAATCGCGCGCCCGGGCTGGCTGAATCCGTATTATACATACGGTGCCATTCTCGTCGCTGCTCCCGCGTGGTCGATCGGCACGGCTCTTGGTATTATTGCCGGAAATCTGCTGCCGCTGCGCGCTGTCAGTGCCTTAAGCGTGGCGCTGTACGGCATGTTCCTTGCAATCATCATTCCCCCGGCGCGAAAGAGCCGTGTGGTAGCGGGTCTTGTTGCCGTCAGCTTTTTCTTAAGCTTTATCTGCAGCTATCTCCCGGGCATCTCCACTCTCTCCGACGGAACCAGAACGATTCTGCTCACCGTTCTGATTTCCTGCGCCGGAGCTATCCTGTTCCCGGTAAAGACAGAGGAGGAAAATGCTGATGTACAATAATTATATCTATATCGCCGTCATGGCTCTGGTTTCCTACACAATCCGGATTCTGCCGCTGACGCTGATCCGGAAGCCGATTAAAAATCAGTTTATTCAGTCGTTTCTGTACTACGTTCCATACGTGACGCTGTCCGTCATGACCTTCCCGGCGATTGTCCATGCAACACAGAGCCCTGTTTCCGGCGCACTCGCGCTTGTCGTCGGCATCGCAGCCGCATGGTTCGGTGCAAGCCTGTTTCTGGTTTCGGTGGCATGCTGTGCCGTGGTGTTTGTGATTGAATTGTTTTTGTAATAGAAATGAGCCGCCCTGTGGGAACAATCCTTTTCCCCGGGGCGGCCCGTTTTGTATGTATTACTTTTCTGTTTCTGTTTTTCTGAAATGATAAACGCTGACCGAAGCCGCCGGCAGTGCAATCTGGAAGGAGTCTTTTTCCCGTGCAGGTGCTTTTCCTTCTTTGCAGCGGACTCGGTTCGGATGTTTCGCATCATTGTAGTTCTGCGGATCTTTGGAGTACAGTGTTTTGGCCTCAACAAATTCCGGACACTGTTTGAATTTCAATTCGATTTTCTTTGATTCGCTGTAGCTTGTATTTACGAGGTTGACGTAGATATCATCATTTTTGATCGAAGCAAAGATGCAGACCTCAGGATCTTTGTTCTTTTCCTCAAAGCCAAGCGTATACGCACCCTGATGCACCTGATACATATCGAACACATCGTAGTTTGGTGTCAAAATACAATGCTCACCATCCGTCAGGAACAGGGAATTCAGGACATTGACAGATTGTGCCACACATGCCATGCGCACATCCCCGGTATTGCGGTGGAAGATGTCGAGCGTCAGTGCAGTTGTAACGGCATCGCGCATCGTACACTGCTGATACAGCGCCGGGCGTGCATTAAACGCACTGCTGTGCCAGTTGCCCCACTCACCGACAATCAGTTCACATTTTCTCGGTGCCGCCTGGAACGGACCCTCCGGTTTCGGAAGTGCCTCAAGACCAGCGTCTATCAGGCGGCGCTGCTCGTGAATGACATTTTCCAGCTCTTTGCATCCATTGATCACATCATACCACTGTTTTTCATCAAACTTTTTCTCTGTCTGAAGCTGTTTCAGATTCCAGTTGTAAAAATGGAGATCATAGCCGTAAAGCGATGGCATACGGTATTTTCCCATCTCCTTGAAAAAGTCTTTCGTCCACACAACACGCTCTTTTGGCTTGTTGCCATCCGGACCGCTGGCAATGCATTTTGGCGGAAATGCCTGATCGCCCGGTCCAAAGGACGGACAGGACGATGTAAATTTCCGATATTCATCCGCATACATCTGCGGCGTCATTTTTCCGCCGCCATCCCAGACTTCATTTCCAATGCCCCAGTATTCTACCTGAAACGGCGCTTCGTGTCCGTTTACCTTCCGCTCTCTGGTAAGTGTTGTAGATTCTCGCCTGTTACAGTATTCCATCCATTCACGCATCTCTGCCGGAGAACCTGTCATCATGTTGATATTAAACCATGGCTTTGCGCCGATCATTTCACAGAATTCCATCATCTCGTGCGTACCGAACTGATTCGGATCGGTTTCAAATGTACCAAAATTTTCATTATAAGTAACCGGCCTGTTCTCTCTTGGTCCGATACCGTTTCTCCAGTGGTAAACATCCGCATAGCATCCGCCCGGCCAGCGGATCACCGGCGGATGCAGCTTTTGAAACGCATCCACAAGATCTTTGCGGATTCCATGATAATTCGGAATCTCCGAATCCTCACCGACCCAGATGCCATCGTAAATACAAGAACCAAGAAATTCTATAAAATGTCCCTGCAGCTCCGGGTAAATATAATTCTCTCCGATTAATTTTCGAAACGTAATTTTTTGCATACAGACTTCCTCCCCTGTAAGAAATTCAGCACCGCAAAGCGCGAATTACTGCGTCACAGATTTTTATCATACTCTGGTACGCCTTCCCATCGGCTCCTTGTAATTCGCGCTCTGCAATACTGCCTTTTGCGTATTATTTTGGGTCTTTGCTATATATTTCAGTATAGGACATGTCGAAAAAAAATACAACGTGTTGCCGGAAAATCCCAACGTGTGTCTGAAAAGAATTTCCGAAACAAAACCTGCGATGAGAACTGTTCACGCGGGCTATAATAGCCGAAGAAGAACAAGCATTCCGCAAATTCAGTCATGTAGCCTGGGAAGATGCAATTCTATGCTTGACATCTGATATTATCAGTGATATATCATTAGTATAACCAGATAGTATGCAAAACTTATTGTTTATCCGGATAAAAAACACACAGGAGAACTTCAATGGATCAGAAATTATACAACAGTTATGTAAAGATTTTAAAAAACGAACTTGTTCCGGCCCTCGGATGTACCGAACCGATTGCGATTGCCTATGCGGCTGCGAAAGCACACGAGGTACTCGGACAGATGCCGGAGAAGATTGAACTTTGCTGCAGCGGAAATATTATCAAAAATGTAAAAGGCGTTAAGGTTCCAAATTCCAACGGACTGAAGGGAATTGATGTTGCGGCAACACTCGGTGTTGTCGGCGGACGGGCAGATCGTGAGCTTGAGGTTCTTGAGGACGTAACCGAAGCAGACATCGAAAAGACAAAAGAGCTGGTACAACAGGGATTCTGCACCTGTACGTTAAAGGAAGGTGTAGAAAATCTCTATATCGTTGCAAAAGTCATTGCCGGGGAACATAGTGCGGAGGTTACCATTGTCAACCGCCATACACTGATTTCACGCATTGTAAAGGACGGCGAAGTGCTCTACCAGATTGCCGCACATGAGGACTCTCCAGAATATGTAGATAAAAGCGTGCTGAATGTCAAAGACATTCTCGAATTTGCCGATACAGTAAAAATTGAAGATGTCAAAGACATTCTTGACCGTCAGATCACCATGAACTCTGCAATTTCCGATGAAGGCCTGAATCATCCGTACGGAGCACAGGTAGGCCGCACCCTTCTGAATGATTATGGCAATGACGTTAAAATCCGTGCCCGTGCCCGCGCAGCAGCCGGTTCCGATGCACGTATGAGCGGCTGTTCCCTTCCGGTTGTCATCAATTCCGGCAGCGGAAACCAGGGTATGACCGTTTCTCTTCCTGTTATTGAATTTGCAAAAGAATGGAACGTTTCTCAGGATAAACTGTACCGCGCACTCGTTGTCAGCAACCTGATCGCCGTTCATCAGAAAAAATATATTGGTAGCCTTTCCGCTTACTGCGGTGCCGTCAGCGCAGGCTGCGGCGCAGGAGCTGCCATCACCTATCTTTCCGGCGGATCGTATGAGGATGTCAGCCTGACCATCGTCAACACCATCGGAAACGTCGGCGGTATCGTCTGCGACGGAGCAAAATCCTCCTGTGCAGCAAAAATCGCATCCGCTGTTGATGCCGCAATTCTGGCTCATTACATGGGCCAGCACCACAGAAGCTTCCAGCCGGGAGAAGGTATCGTGCGGGAAGATGTCGAGGATACGATCAAGAGTATGGGATACATCGGAAGAGTCGGCATGAAAGATACCGATACGGAGATCCTGAATATTATGATCGACCGTGTGGATATTGACGAAGTTTGTAAATAACAAAAGTATTACGCTTGACAGCCATCTGGGCAGACTTGCACAGATGGCTTTTTTATGTTGCTCTTTCTATCCACCCTTAAAACCGCTACGATGCCCTCATCCGGGCAAAATCTCCCGTAAATTGTGACACACATTTTGCGGAAAACCTTTTTTAACAAACTTTTTCAAACAGGCTCTGATTTTGATTTGAAAAAACGGAGGTTCTGCATTATGATGAATTACAAGGAATCTATGTACTGGCTTTACCGCTTCCGAAAAGCTATGGTGTCTTCCTTGTGACGGATTCTGTAAAATAAACAGGAAGCAGAAAGAGAGTATCTATGAAAGTATTAGTCTTCGGTTCTTTAAATATTGATTACGTCTACTCCGTCAATCATTTTGTCCGGCCAGGTGAAACGCTTTCGGCGGATGACCGGCAGATTTTCAGCGGCGGAAAAGGGCTGAACCAGGCGATTGCTTTTGCAAAATATGGTCTGGAAACGTGGCATGCCGGCGCTGTTGGGGCGGAGGATTCTGCTCCGCTGCTGGAAACGCTGAAAGATGCTGGTGTTCACACGGATCTTGTTCTGAAAAAAGAAGGATCATCGGGACACACGATCATTCAGAATACACCGGAAGGTGAAAACTGTATTATCCTCTTCGGCGGTGCAAATCAGGCCATTACTAAAGCGGATGTGGATCATATATTAACCTTCGCTGAACCGGGCGACTATCTGGTCCTGCAGAATGAGATCAGTGAGATCCCTTATCTTATGAACTGCGCGTACGAAAAAGGCATGCACATTGTGCTGAACCCCTCACCCGTCAATGCAAAGATTTTCCAGATGCCGCTCGAAAAGGCCGAATATCTGATTCTGAACGAAATTGAGGCCGCTGCAATTTTAAAAGAAACGGGTGCTGCCCTTGCTGAAAACGCGGATGGCACTGCTCTGCTGAACGGACTGGTTCACAAATTTCCGGATAGCAAAATTGTGCTCACCCTCGGCAAAGAAGGTTCCATGTATGGCTATCACACCAAACGCTGCGCACAGGGCATTTTCCCGGTAAAAACCGTTGATACCACAGCGGCAGGCGATACCTTTACCGGATACTTTGTCGGTGAAATCATAAACGGAAAAACACCGGAAGAAGCACTCAAGACTGCCGCCATGGCATCTGCAATTGCGGTAGGGAAAAAGGGCGCCAGCACATCGATTCCGACGCTTGCGGAAGTCAGGGACTCTTTATAAAAGATTCAGAAAATCGGCGTAGCAAACATACTACAAATATGATATAGTATTCGCACGAAACAAGATCAGTATACCAAGATATTCATATCCGTTCGCATCTTTCCGATCCTGAACTGGGCCGCACCTCCATCGCCGAGGAAATCCACATGAACCTGGACTACCTGTCCCACATTTTCAGTACGAAAACAGGAGCGTCGCTCAGCAGCTACATTATGGATGAACGCATGGTAGCCGCAAAACGCCTGCTTGCCACCACAAGCTTCTCCCCCCAGCAAATCTGTGACCAGATCGGAATCGAAAACGTTTCCTATTTTTACCGGCAGTTCAAGAAAAGCAGCGGGGTGACACCGCAGCAGTATCGGGAGAAGCATTTTCATGGATAATCACGAGCATCGGAGCATGCCTGAAAAAGGCCTCCAGCGCGCAAAAAAACAGAGTGTCTTGGGATTTTTTCGTTCCCATGCACTCTGTTTCATTTCTTACCCACAAAAATCCGCCAGATCCTCTTTCAGATAATTCTGCGTCTTCTCCAGATCTTTCTCCCGGATGCTCTGCATAATATCGTTATGATGCGCAATGTCCAGTGCCGGGTTTACGTTGGACCAGGTCTGCCAGTAAAACTGGGCGTAAGCGCGTTTTAAAACGTTCATGGTGCGTTCAAGCTCCTGATATGCGTAAGCGTTGCCGGAGAAGGAAATCAGCTTCAGATGGAATGCTGTATTTGCCTCCCAGTGATCCCAGACGCTGTCGGTGCTCTGCTTGCATCTCTCGTCGATTTCGGCGAGCTCCGCCAGGTTTTCTTCGGTGATGTTTCCGATCGACTGACGAAGGTATCCGCCTTCAAGAACGAGACGGAAATCCAGGATATTCTGTGCCTCCTCGCGGGATACGCTGACGACCTGATAGCCGAAGCGCGGGAAGCTGCGGAGAATTCCCTCGTTGCAGAGCGTCACCAGTGCTTCACGGATTGGCGTCTTGCTGCAACCGAATTTCTGCACAAGCTCCTGCTCATTGATAATCTGGTTCGGTTTATATTCATCGGTAAAAATGCCGTTCAAAATGGCCTGGTATACCATGTTTTTGAGACTTTCCTGCTGTTTCTTCATCCGGAAAAACTCCTCACTTTTCATATTCTCGGCGCCGCAAAAATGTGCTTCCGGCGCTGTTTTTTATCATAACAAAATTTTTTTCACTTGTAAATGCCGGATCCCGCGATTTCCCAGCCTTTGCTTTCCAAAGACCTGTTTTAGAAAAAATTCAGAAAAACATTGTGGCAAACATAATACAAATATGATATAGTATTAGAACAAAATCGAATAGGTTTCAGAAAGATTCTTACCTTAAAAATTCCCGAAGAGTGGATAAGCAGAAAGGACAAGGTAAGAAACAAATGAATAAAAAAGACACTGTTACAAAAGCATTCATGCGTGAAAACACTGTGTTTGCGGACGCTTTTAATTACCTGATTTTCAATGGGAAAAAGGTGATTCAGCCGGAACGGCTGCAGGAGCTTGACACAACGGAACTGGTGCAGCTGATCGCAAAAGGGAAAAACAACAAAAATGAGTCCGTTCAGAAATACCGGGACATTTTAAAGGCTGCTGTTATTATGGAGGATGAGAATGCGGATTATCTTCTGCTTGGAATCGAAAACCAGACGGAGATACATTATGCAATGCCTGTCCGAAATATGATTTATGATGCTCTGCAATATGGAAATCAGGTTGCAGCAATTGCAGCACAAAATGTAAAAGAAAAGAAAGCACCGACACGCGCAGAATTTCTGTCAGGCTTCTACAAAGCAGACAAACTCCGGCCAGTCATCACTCTTGTGCTTCATTTTGGAGCGGATCCATGGGATGGCGCTACTTCCCTGCATGAAATGATGGATTTTCCGCTGGAAGAAATGCGGACATTCATTCAGGACTACAAAATTCATCTCATCGATCCGGCAGCGCTTGAACCAGACGAACTCGAAAAATTTTCAACCAGTCTGCGGGAAGTGCTCGGCTGTATTAAGTATTCAAAGGATAAAGAAAAACTGTCTTCCTTTATCCGAAATAATACAAGAATGATGTTAGAAATAAACGCCGCCAGAGTAATTCAGGCAATCACAAACATAACCTTAGATCTTTCAGAAGAAGTGGAGGAAGTAGACATGTGTAAAGCAATTGATGACATGATGCAGGACAGCAGAGAGGAAGGTAAAGCAGAGGGCAGAACAGAAGGTATTCTGTTTGCACTTACCGGGCTTGTTCGGGATGGAGTTCTGAGCATAAAGGATGCAGCTTTTCGGGCGAATATGACAGAAAGTGCATTTGAAGCCGCAATGAAAAAAATATAAACCACGCAAAAAGGATGTACTGCAGTAATATTTTTAATCGTTACCGCAATACATCCTTCTCTTTTACTCTGAATCTCAGATCACATATTCATTCGCCTTCTGCATCTGCCAGTCCACGAGGTCTGCCAGGGTGATGTTGTCCACGACGCCGTTGATGGCGTCGTTCAGTTTCTTCCAGAGCAGAACGGTGACGCACTGGTCGGCGCGGCCGCAGTCGGTGCCGTCTTCGACGCAGTCGACCGGGGCAAGGCTGCCTTCGGTCAGCCGAAGGATCATGCCTACGGTGTACTCCTCCGGCTTTCGTTTCAGGGAATAGCCGCCTGCCGGGCCGCGGACGCTTTTTACAAAACCGGCCTTATTTAAAATCGAGATGATCTGCTCGAGATACTTCTCGGAAATCTCCTGCCGCTTTGCCACATCTTTCAGGCGCACCGGCTCTCCGGTGTTGTTCATCGCCAGATCCAGCATTAAGCGCAGCGCATATCGTCCTCTTGTTGAAACTCTCATTCACATTTCCTCCGAATCTTTATCCTATGATTTATTGTATCCCACATTCTCTACATAATCAATAGGAAATAGGAAATTTCAACGAAGTTTCCTGTAATTGAAAAAATATACCTCTGACACGAAACCTTGTGCCAGAGGCGTACGTTTTATTTTACTATAACCTGTTTCTTACTTCTTACTGAACTGCCTTAAATGCCTCATCCAGATCCTCGATAATATCATCGACATTTTCGGTACCGATGGAAAGACGGATGGTATTTGGTTTGATTCCCTGATCCAGCAGTTCTTCCTCGGTGCACTGGCTGTGCGTGGTGGTTGCCGGATGGATTACCAGAGATTTTACGTCGGCAACGTTAGCCAGCAGGGAGAACAGCTCCAGATTGTCGATGAAATCTTTTGCTTTCTGTGCATCGCCTTTGATTTCGAAGGTGAAGATGGAACCGCCGCCGTTCGGGAAGTATTTTGCGTACAGTGCCTGCTGCTTTGGATCATCGGATACAGACGGATGATGTACTTTCTCAACCTGCGGCTGGCTCTCCAGATATTTTACAACTTTCAGTGCGTTCTCAACGTGACGCTCTACGCGGAGAGACAAAGTCTCAAGTCCCTGCAGAAGCAGGAAGGAGTTGAACGGAGAAAGAGTTGCTCCGGTATCACGAAGAAGGATGGCACGTACTTTTGTAACGAATGCAGCCGGTCCAACTGCTTTTGTGAAGCTGATGCCGTGGTAGCTCGGGTTTGGCTCGGTCAGGGATGCGAATTTTCCGGATCCCTCCCAGTCGAATTTACCGCTGTCTACGATCACACCGCCAAGAGTAGTTCCATGGCCGCCGATGAATTTGGTTGCGGAATGAACAACGATGTCTGCGCCGTACTCGATCGGACGAACGAGGTATGGAGTTGCGAAGGTATTATCGACAACCAGCGGAATCTTGTTCTCATGTGCAATTTTTGCAAGTGCTTCGATATCGACAACATCAGAGTTCGGGTTTCCGAGGGTCTCGATGTAGATGGCTTTTGTGTTCTCCTGAACGGCTGCGCGGACCTCATCCAGATCAAATACATCAACAAATGTGGTGCTGATGCCGTACTGCGGAAGAGTGTGCGCCAGCAGGTTGTAGGAACCGCCGTAGATGTTCTTTGCAGATACGATGTGGTCGCCTTTCTGCGCCAGGTTGATGATGGTGTAGTTAATGGCTGCTGCTCCGGAAGCTACTGCAAGTGCTGCAACGCCGCCTTCCAGTGCTGCCATTCTCTGCTCGAAAACGTCCTCGGTCGGGTTGGTCAGACGGCCGTAGATGTTTCCTGCATCCTGGAGTCCGAATCTTGCTGCTGCGTGATCGGAGTTATTGAATACGAAAGAAGATGTCTGATAAATCGGCACTGCTCTTGCTCCGGTTGCCGGATCTGGATTTTCCTGTCCTACATGAAGCTGTAAGGTTTCAAATTTAAGATTTCTTTCTGCTCTTGTTTTTTTGCTCATGATTGTATTCTCCTGTTCTGATTGTCTTTTTTATTTTCGTTTTTCTATTATTTGTCGGAACCGGTCGTCATTCTGTCTGTCCCCTGCTGCGAAGCGGCTCCGTTTTGATTCTGGATTTATCTGCTTACGCTGCAACACATGACATCATAGATCACGATTCGATTCTCTGCGAAAACTGCTCTCATTGACTTCGCTTCCTCTCGCTTTTGTGATATTTCCTATCTGTTTACAAGGGATATTATAGCGGCTGTCTTCTGTTTTGTCTAATACAGAAAAATAATGTCTGGTTATAGGTTTTTCCTATATCATATCTTTACTGCCATTGCACTTTCTTTTGAATTTCCTATACCCGGTTTGCAAACGCAAATCAATTTTTATAGTACAAACTCTTTATACTTCCGGATCTCCTCCAGATACTGCAGTCCCATCGCACTGATCGACATTCCTTTTCTGGAAACGTAGCCGATCATCATATTTTCATCCGCGTGAAGCGGCACCGCACGGTAATCGCTACCGTTCAGCTCCTCGCAGATGATTCCGGAACAGAGTGTATACCCGTTCAGGCCGACCATCAGGTTCAGCATCGTCGCACGGTCGTTTGCCTTGATAATTCGTTTGTATTCATACGTAGAAAGCACTTCCTCCGCCAGGAAAAACGAGTTGTTGCTTCCCTGGTCAAACGACAGACACGGATATTCCTTCAGTTCCTCCATGGTGATCTCAGTCTTGTCCGCCAGCGGATGATCCTTCCAGAGGTAGACGTATGTTCCGCAGGAAAACAGATCGTGGAACTCCAGGTTATTATCCTTCATTAGCTTGTTCAGCACTTTCGCATTGAAATCATTCCGATACAGGATGCCGAGTTCACTCTTGAAGTTCTTCACATCCATCAGCACATCGTACGTTCTCGTCTCGTAAACGGCAAACTCGTATTCATCCATGCCGAACTGTTTCACCAGCTCCACGAATGCCTTCACGGCAAAACTGTAATGCTGCATCGACACACTGAATTTTTTCTTGCCTTTCGTGCGGTAAACATAGCGGTTTTCAAGAAGCTGATACTGATCGGTAACCTGGCGCGCGTAGCCTAAAAACTCCTCGCCCTCCGGGGTCAGCACCGTTCCGTGGCTGCTGCGCTTGAACAGTTCAATTCCAATCTCCTTTTCCAGCTCCTTGATCGCGCCCGAGAGGCTTGGCTGTGAAATATAGAGTGCCTTCGCCGCCTCATTCATCGATCTGGAATCCGCGGCCTGGATTACGTAGCGAAGCTGTTGTAGTGTCATAAGTAAAGTTCCCTTTCTGGTATAATTTGATATACGAAACTGCCATTCGCGGAGGGGAGAGTTCCGCGGATGGCAGTTTACACATTTATGCATGATGTCTCGATTCAGAGCATACCGCTCTCAATCTTTATTTTGCAAACAGAGGGGTAGAATAGTATCTGTCTCCATTGTCCGGCAGAAGCACAACAATGGTTTTGCCCTTGTTCTCTTCGCGTTTTGCCAGCTGAATTGCCGCATACAGCGCTGCGCCGGAGGAAATTCCTGCAAGAATAGCTTCCTCGGCTGCCAGATATTTTCCGGTCTCGAAAGCATCCTCATTTTCTACCTTGATGATTTCATCGTAAATGCTGGTATTCAGAGTCTCCGGCACGAAACCTGCGCCGATTCCCTGGATTTTATGCGGTCCGGAAACACCCTCAGACAGTACCGGTGAGGATGCCGGCTCTACTGCTACAATTTTTACTTCCGGTTTTTTCTCTTTTAAATACTCACCCGTTCCGGTGATCGTTCCGCCGGTGCCGACACCTGCAACGAAGATGTCAACCTCTCCGTCAGTATCTTCCCAAATCTCCGGACCTGTTGTCTTTTTGTGGGTTGCCGGGTTTGCCGGGTTCACGAACTGGCCTGCGATGAAGCTGTTAGGGATCTCTTTTGCAAGCTCATCGGCTTTCTCGATCGCACCCTTCATACCCTTTGTTCCGTCCGTCAGAACAACCTCTGCGCCGTATGCTTTTACAATGTTGCGGCGCTCTACGCTCATGGTTTCCGGCATCGTAAGGATCATACGATAGCCTTTTACGGTAGCTGCCGCTGCCAGTCCGATTCCGGTGTTTCCGGAAGTCGGCTCGATGATAACGGAACCTTCTTTTAAGAGACCTTTTGCCTCAGCATCCTCAATCATCGCTTTTGCGATACGGTCTTTGACGCTTCCTGCCGGATTGAAGGATTCTACTTTTGCGATCAGTTTCGCCTGCAGTCCTTCTTTTTCTTCAATTCGTTTCAGTTCTACCAGCGGAGTTTTTCCTACAAGATCCAGAATGCTGTCATATACCTTTGCCATCGTTGATTTCCTCCTTACTTTTGCTCGCTTTTTCTCTATTTCCCTATTTCCTATTGAGTTTGTATGTTTTAAGTTGTTTCCATCTTATTCCAATCGTTTTAAAATGTCAACACATTTCACTGATATGATCAGAAAAGATGGTTAGAGCAGACCTGCAAGCGCAATACTGACCGCCATTCCGACTAGGGAAGAAAGCAATGCACCCGCCAGTGTGTACCGCGTTTTTTTGATGTGGACCGCTCCGAAATAGACCGCCATCGTATAAAAAACCGTCTCCGTACACGACATCATAATCGAAGCTGCCCGTCCGGCGAAGGAATCACACCCCGCCTCTTTGTAGAGATCCAGCAGCAAACTCACCGCCGCACTGTTGGAAAAGAGACGCACAACCCCGAGCGGCACCAGGGCAGATGGAATCCCCGCCGGTTCCAGCACCGTTCCGAACAGTTTTCCAAAATCCTCCAGAAATCCCGATGACCGCAGCACACCGACCGCCGCCATCAGCCCGATTAAGGTCGGCACAATTCCGATCACCGTCCGCATGCCGTCCTTCGCCCCGTTCAGAAAATCGCCGAACACATCCTGTTTCATCAAAAGCCCCAGTCCGACCACATAAAAAATCAGCACGGGAACCATCAGATCCGAAAGTGCCGAAAGAATACGCAAAAAAATCCCCTCCCCGGAAAAATCCTATCAGATACACTCCGATACAATTTATTCCGCGGGCGGGGATTTATGTAATTTTATTTCACTTTAATCTGAAACAGACGCGCCATATACGTCTCCGGGAAGTGAATCTGCAGCGTCTTGCTGTAGTCATCGTAATGGAACACATCACCGCAGGCCTTCGGGTAAATGCAGCTTACTTCCAGCTCTTTTCCCGGGAATGCACGGTCAAGCGGAACCTCAAAACCGGCCTCTCCGCCGCGTCTCCACACACCAAGATAAATTACATCTCCCGGCACACGGATTCCGGCTGCGAGGTGTTTTTCTTCATTGTCTGCCCATCCCATCGGCCAGAACGGAACGCCGTCCTTGATGCCGCTGCGGATCTCTTTGTAGCAGTCAATTCCCTCTTTTACAAGTTCAAACCGCTCCGGCGAAATTTCTGCGAGATGGCCGCTTTGGTGAATACGAAGCAGCAGCGCATTGACCATATTGAAAATAACTTCCTCTTTTGTGCCGTCCCGCAGCGGATATGACCAGATCGCCGCCTGCTCCGGCGTCACGCCGATGGCTGCATTCGCCGAAATCGTCGCATAATTGCGGTAATCCTCCTGATCGCTCGTCGACTGAATGCTGTTTCGCGCCAGCATCGCATAGTCCATCCGAAGACCGCCGCTCGAGCAGTTCTCAATGACAAGATCCGGATACTTTTTGTAGATGCCATCCAGCCATGCCAGATACGCTCTCTCATGCTCCAGAAGACCGTCTCCAAAACTGTCTGCATCCACTTCCGTACCAATACCAGGCTCAATATTGTAGTCCATCTTGATATAGCCGACACCGTAGTCCCGTACCACACGGTCGATGACTTCGGTCACATGCTCAATCACAAGCGGATGACGGAAATCCAGCTGATAACGGCTTCTGTCATACACACGCTTGCCGTGGCGCAGGAAGAAGCACTCATCCGGCAGAATGGAAGCCTTCTTACAGTTGATACCCATAACCTCCAGCTCCAGCCAGACACCAGGAATCATGCCCTTCGAACGAATATAATCCGTCACCTCACGCACTCCATTCGGAAAGCGCTTTTTACTCTCCTGCCACTCACCGACACTGTCCCACCAGTTGCCGTCCGCATACCAGCCGGCATCAATGACAAAATACTCACATCCGGCCTTCTCTGCCGCATCCACCAGCGGGAACTCTTTTTCTGTGGTCGGATCTCCAAACAGACAATTCATATAATCATTGAAAATAACCGGCAGATTTTCATTATCTTTGTTCGGACGTCGGATCTTTCTGCGGTACTTCGTCAAAGTACCAATCGCTTCCTCGAAATCATCATGACCTACGCCGACAGCCACCGGAACCGTTGTAAAGGAATCTCCCGGCTTCAGGTTCTTCGACCAGTGTGACTGAATCTCTGTCGGACCGCTCACCGCCAGATAAAAATGGCAGTTCTGATCTCCGATCTCATAATGCCAGGAACCACTGTGGTCAATCTCAAAAAACAGACTCGAATCTGCCGCACTGTTTCCAATATATCCCATCGGCACATATTCCTTCGCCGACCAGTTGCCCGTATTCGTAATCTCAATCGTCTTCGAAGTTCTCTGATAATTATGCGGCTGCGTCTGCGCCATGCCAAGATCTGCAAACCGGTACTTCTTCACCGTCAGCTCCTTCTGCCATCCATTGTGAACCACAACCATCGACATCTTGTCATCCGAGCTGACAAGCTCTGGAATTCCCTCTTTCTGTTCCTTCTCAATACCCCAGTAACTAAAACTCGAAATGTACTCCAGTGTCTGGTCTTCCTTTCCTTCGTTCGTCACTGTATTGTACATTCTCGCAACCGGAATCCCATCAAAAAACTGCATCACAGACTCCACCTTCGCGCCCGTCACATCATCCGACTGCACAATCCGAAGCAGATCCCCGTTCTCATTTCTCTCCTCCGAAATCGAATCAAACTTCAGCATAAAGCCCGGAGCCGTCACAATATACTTATTTCCATGCTTCTCATACGGCCGGTTATACCCCGAAAAATTCACCTGCACCAGCTGGAAGCTCTCCTTAATCTGAGCTTCCCGCATTCCCTCCATCATCCACACTCCATCCGGCTTCCGGCAAAGATTCTGCGCGTCAAACGGTGCATGTGAAAAATGAAACAGCTTCAGCTGATTCTCTTCCGTCACCCCAAACACAATATGAATTCCATTCACATCATAACAAATCAGCTCTGCCTTGATCGGGGTCTCAATCCTGCTCGTCCATTTCTGCATCTTAAAAACCCTCCTTTGGAAATTTTTCTCATATTTCCAGCATATAACTTGTCCCCTCTAAAGTCCAGCACATTCTTGCTTTTTCCATCCTATTCTTTTCAACCATCTTGCGCCGATCCGCCCTTCAGGCGGATCCAGACTTTCCTCCCGTTCTCACTCCTATCTCACGCGCCAGCCGTTATTTCACAACCCCAAATGTCGCAATCTCAAACTCCCGGAGTGTCACATGATACACCCCGTTCTCATCCGGGCAAAGTACCTCACCCTTCTCTTCCACTACATTACTGCGGTAAACCTCTTTCATCCAGCTCTCCTTTCGGAAGGAAAACACCTCATCCTGCGGCATATTGTTCACAAACCGCACAAACAGATCGTCCTTTGCAAGTCCCTTCTTAAACGCCGTCAGATGAATTCCTTCCCCTTCAAAGCGGAGGAAGCTCATTTCCAGCGGCATCTCGCCCGATACGAGTTCCGGTTTTACCTGACCCGGCTTTCTGAGCCATGCTTTCGAAAGACCGGCCTGTGCTGCTGTCAGATCCTGCTGGAATGCGTAACCCTCGGTAAATGCCTCGCCCGTCTTACCGGCTGCATACGGCACAACTTCAAACTCCAGGGTAAACGTTCCGATCTGCTGCGCCTTTGGCGTCGGGAAATAACCCCAGTCACCCATCTCCGCAACGGAGCGAAGCAGCGTTACCGCAATCGCATTCTCCTCATCCGCCAGAACCTCATATTCATACAATCCGCGGTTTGCCACAAGAAGACCATTTGTCTCATCTTCCATTGCTGCAAAACACTGCTGTCTTTCACATCCGCAGGGATTCGTCCAGGTATCATTATGACGGTTATTTCTCTTTACAACCTCAAAGGCAGAATCTGCCAGATGCGTAGACGTATTCAGACCCGTCGGCATTACAACGCGGACTCTGTGATCCTTTGCCTGATTGCAGATTGTCGTTGCAACGTGCAGGCCTTTTCCCGATTTTTCCAGTGTCAGAACCGTCTTTACTTCCATCGGAACCAGTTCCTTCGAACGGTTTGCCACACGCGTATATGGGTCAATACACATCTCACGCTGTCTCTGCAGTTCCTCTCCCATACCGGACGGAATCATCATTTCGTGACAGATCTCAACTACCGTGCGGAATGCATTTTTCTCCACACAGCGAATCTCAGCTTTCATGCCTTTCGTTGTGATTGTCTGTTTTCCAGAGTCCTGAATATAAATATATTCATTTCCCATATCTCCGGTATCTTCATAGAGTCCCAGATTTTCATACGTTCTTCCGGTTTCCTTATTCAGAATCTGGTAGGAACCGTCCTCATTGACCGTAACTTTCAGGTTTTCATTTTCCAGAACGCGCTCATTCGCAAAATCTGCAGAGGTTTCCTGGTTCTGATCCGGCTCTGCCTGCTCCAGATAATATGTTGCATATCCCATCGCCGGAACTTCTGCCTCAAACGTTACCAGCACCTTCTTTGCCATATATGGCTGACGGAACCGGTCATCCGGCAGATCGTACCCGAAGGAAATTCCTGCATTTTCGATTTTTGCCGGAACTGCATTTCCGTTTGCATCGCGAAGCACCAGATTTGGCATTTCTACCGCCTCGGCCGCCTCATAACCATCCCATACAAACAGATTGTAATCGCGGAACAGATGCAGTTCTTTTGCAATGACCTGTTTTTTCGCGGTGCCAGAAGTATTCCATACAACGAACGGAATCTTTTCACTGTTTCCAGGAAGTGCCGCGGTATTCACCTGATCGGTCAGGTATTCTACACTCTCATCGTAAATCGCATCTGCCACCTGTCTGCTCTTCGCAAAGCGGGTTTTCATTTCTTCATTTACTTCATCGACGCTGCAGCCGCAGATGCTGTCATGCGGATGATTCTGCATCAGCTTTTTCCAGCTGTAAATCATCTGGTCTTCCGGGTATGCTTTGCCAAGCACCTCTGCCATGGCTGCCGCCGGTTCTGCTTTCCGCTCCAGCGCTGTTTCGCCGGCACGGTTGTCCACTTTCAGTCCCATCCAGGAGGAAGCGGTGTTTGCCAGTGTCCATCTTCCGTCTGTTTCCTGGCTTGTCAGCTCGCCTTTTACCGTAGAGAAATTCTCGGAAATTTCTTTTTCCATTGCCTTTACATAGGTTTTGAAATCCGAATGAATAAATTCAATGTCCGGGTACAGTTTCCGTGCGACACGGATTGCCTCGGTAATGTCCTTCTGCAATGGCTGATGGTCGCATCCGTTCATCATCAGAAGCTGATGTGTTGCCGCAAATTTTCTCGCATCGGCCAGTTTTTTGTCCCAGTAAACTTTTGCTTCTGCCTCATCCACCGGAACCTCCACTCCGTTGTTATACCAGTTTGCAAACAGAATACCCGGCAGTTTCGTTCCGTCCGGGGATGCCCACATCATTTCGGAATACGTGGACTCATACTGTCCTCCGGTTACCTCATTATTCGGTCCGATCGGTTTTACACCGCGTCCGAACACAACCGCATCCATGCCCGCCTGCTTCAGCACCTGCGGCATCTGTCCCGCATTTCCGAATGCATCCGGGAAATAACCGACATTTCCGATCGCTCCGTAACGCGCTGCTTCCTGCATGCCGACCTGAAGATTGCGGACACATGCCTCACCGCTGGTCAGAAACTCATCCTGCAGAATGTACCACGGGCCAGTCTGGATTTTTCCTTCACGGACGCATTTTTCCACCTGCTCGCGTTTTTCCGGGCGCACTTCCAGGTAATCGTCCAGGGCAATCGTCTGTCCATCCAGGAAAAATCCGCCAAATTCCGGATCGTTCTCTGCTTTTTCCAAAATATTGTCTACCAGCTCAATCAGTTTCATTCTGTGTTTTTCAAAAGACTGATACCACTCTCTGTCCCAGTGGGAATGGGAAATAATATGAACAGTTGTTTTCATGATGTGTTTCCTCCTGTTATAAAAATGATTTTCAAACTTAAAACTCTTTCTATTTAAGTCTTGTTCCTGTATTGCCGTGTTGATTTGATATATCATATCATAAAAAAACGCAATGCTTCTGTCAAGTATTTCTACGTTTTTCCATGATTTTATATCATTTTCTTTTTATTTGATATATCATTTTTAGTTTGACTTATCTTTTTCCCGAGATTATAATACAAAGCAAGTCGATATCACACTTTTACAAATACAGTTGTCACCAATCATACTATTTGAGGAATTTTACAGACATGGATAGAAATAAAAGAATAACGAAACCCAAATATGAAATCATCAAAGAAGCTCTTTTAGAGCGCATCCGCACCGGACAGTTTTCTTCCGATGCCGTGTTCTGCACGGAAAAAATGCTCTCGGAGCAATATGAGGTAAGCCGCATCACAGCAAAGCGGGCGATTGAAGATCTGGAACAGCAGGGAATTCTGTATCGAAAACGCGGCGTTGGAAGCTTTGTCTCGCAGAAAATCCCACCGGTTTCCTCCTCCGCATCAGAAACCGACAGCAAATCAAAAATGGTTTCCCTGCTGCTTCCCTTTGCCACAACACAGGGAAACATTTCGGAAACGATTGGTTCCTTAAGTGCCGCGCTGGCGGAAAAAGGATACTTTTTAAGCATTCATATCACCGGCTCTTCCTCTCCGAAGGAACGTGCCACACTGGAACTGCTCCGTTCTCAGAATATCGCCGGACTTGTCTACTATCCCAAGCGTGACAATATCCACCTGGAACAGTTAAACGATTTCCTGTTTGCAAACCGCCCGGTTGTCATCATCGACAAGCAGACCGACTGTCCGTATTTAAACAATGTTGTCTGCGACAATTACGATGGCGGACGGCAGCTCACCCGTCACCTCCTGGAACAGGGGCATCGCAACATCGCCTTTTTCACAACAGCTCCCCTTTCCGAAACCTCGTCGGTCCGTGATCGTTTCGGCGGATTTTTGCACGAAATAAAAGCCGCCGGAATCATGCCCGATTCCCGGCAGCTTATCACCTGGCCACATGCACTTTCTACAGAAGATGCCCTTTCAACAGAAATCACACCTTTTCAACAGCAGCTCCTTACCCTGCGGCAAAATGGAATTACTGCACTTCTCGCAGAAAATGATCAGGTTGCCGAACTCATCTTTCTCGCCTGCCGTACCATTGGCCTTAGGATTCCGGAAGATCTCTGCCTCTGTGGTTTTGATGACACGAGTCTCAGCCGGAGTCTTGAAATTACCTCTATTCATCAGGACTTTGAAAGCATCGGACGGGAAGCCAGCCGGATTCTCCTTTCCACACTGGAAAACCCTGCGGCGGAACCGGAAAAAATTGTGCTGCCGGTGACACTTGTTCCCCGGGCATCCTCGCTTCGAATGATAAAAACAGAATCCTAAAACCAGATCATTTTTCATCTGAATTTTCTTCCAGAAATTTTCGGATCTTCTCTGGCGGCAGCAATGCATAAATACTTTTATGGAATGTTGCCGCCACTTCCAGTTCTCCGTAATATCCTGTACGCACATCACAATTTCCCTGGAACGCCTCCCGCAGTGTCGCATTCAGCGCTGCTCCCTCATCACTGTCCATAAAATCTTTCAGCATCCGGCAGCAGGTGTGCGTGTTTTCATAATAGCGGCGGTATGCCGGATGAAATTCCCGCATCCATCCGCTCACGGATACACAGAACAACGCCGTCGGATGGATCACCGGCTGATAAAGAAGACGCCATTTTTCCTGCTGTACTGGATCTACCGCAAACGCAAGCAAAGAAACTTTCAGCTCTTCCATAAAACCCGGATAATCTTCCTCCGTCAGAGAGATAATTTTCTGATTGCGCAGATACTGGTTGATATTCGTCGCATCAATCTGCTCCGGAGAAATGTACTGTAAATAACGGGACATCATTTTCAAATCCGTACCTGCGTGCTCAATCGTATGCTGTGTGATTTTCTGCCACAAAAACTGCTGATATTCCGTAACCGGCGTATCCAGATATGCCATCCACAAATACTGTGCCAGCAGCCGGGCATCCCGGGATTCCATTTGATTCCGGGTAGGATCTTCCGGGCAAAAATCGGTATCTGCAAGCATCCCCGCAAGCTGGTCAAGCGACTGGCACACAGGAAGCTGTCCGCTCAGACGATCCATTTCGCTGATCGTCTGCTGAATGGTAAGCATCTGCGACTGGAGTGCATTCAGCTGTTTATGCAGATAAAATGGTGTTGTGCGCGGCTTGTGAAGAATCGCGCGGATATCCGCCAGTGAAAGTCCTGCCTCGCGCAGCTTGCGGATGATAAAAAGTTTTTGAATATCTGCTTCTGAAAAATCATGGTAACCGTTATGTTCATCAACAACAGGCGAGATCATCTTCTGATCGATATAATAATAAACCGTCCTCCTGGACAATCCTGTTTTTTTGATTACTTCCTGAATTCTCATTGTTGCACCCCGTTTTTCCTTTTGTCCAGTCATTCCCCCGCATTCTGACTGTTTCTCTTTTTTCACTCTTTTTCTTTCTGTTTTTCCGCTTTTTTCGTTTTGATTTTATAAAAGCATACACCTGGTGTATACTTTTGTTTCCTATTATATCCTGTTTTCCCTCAAAAAGCCACGTAACAATTCTCTTTTTCCATAGAAATCTTCTGCTTTTGAGAAAAGAATGCTGTTTATTTCTGAAAAAATTTGCATTGACTGTCCACCAACGATATCCCGTATAGTAAAGGAAAGGATTTGTAACAAAATTTAAGAGAAAGGAAATATCCCGTTTTTTGTATTCTCCAAAACGAATCGTCATTCAAAGTCAAATGATTTTTCATGCAAAATTCATTTTTCTCCGAATCGTTAAAAAAATAAAAACTACAGCCTGCATAATCAGTTTTCATTGATATAAAAAACGGGATCGGGTGAATGGTATGATGTTAAAAGATAAAGTTGCAATTGTTACCGGCGGAACCAGAGGAATCGGCTATGCCATTGTGCACAAATTTCTGCAGCACGGCGCGAAAGTCGTCCTGTTCGGATCCCGGGAAGAGACCGTTGCAAAAGCGGTTGCATCTTTAAAAGAAGAAAACCCGGACTGGGAAGTTTCCGGTGCATGGCCAAAGCTGACCGATGCAGCTGCCATGGTAGATGAGATCAACAAAGTCAAAGAAAAATACGGCAAAATCGATATTCTTGTGAACAACGCCGGTGTCTCAGACAGTACGCCAATTGACAAGTATACCGCAGAGCGCTTTGCCAGTGTCATGGATCTAAATGTCAACGCCATGATGAACGGCATCCTTCCAACCGTTGCTATTATGAAAGAACAGGGCGGCGGCTGTATTTTAAATACCAGCTCAATGGTCAGCATCTGCGGCCAGCCGGGCGGCGTTGCCTATCCATCCAGTAAATATGCGGTCAACGGTCTGACCTGGTCCCTCGCACGGGAACTTGGTCCTTTCCATATCCGTGTAAACGCGGTTGCACCTGGCATCACCCGTACCGATATGGTTGCCGCACTTCCAAAAGAAATGATTGATCCACTCATCAACCGCATTCCTCTTCGAAGAATTGGTGAGGCAGAGGACATTGCAAACGCATTCCTCTTCCTGGCAAGCGACATGGCTTCGTATGTAACCGGAGAAATTCTTTCCGTGGATGGTGCGATGAGATCCTGATTTATTTTTCATCCAGTTGTACACCATTTTCTGATTTTGGGGTTATCTGCGTAAAATCTATAGTTTTTTGACACTTCCCACAGCTAAAGCAGGGGGATTCTTGTTTCTTCCACTACTGCATTGGCAAATACCTTACGGTACTGCAATGTCTTACACAGTGTCCACAAGCTATATTTATCCTGTTCCCGCATGCCCTGCGGTACAGTTTTTTATCTTCATGCAGACTGCATCTGCAGTCCTTTCTTTAGAATATTGATGCCTGCATTCGTATCCCGGTTATGAACTGCATGACAGATTGGACACTCCCAGATACGAATGCGCAGATTTTTCACCAGCGGATTCTGATATCCGCATGCACTGCAGGTCTGGCTGCTTGGATACATGGTTGGCACCCTGCGGAGTTCATTGCCATACCAGACAGCTTTGTACTCCAGCATTTCAAAAAACTTTGCCCACGAAACACTGGCTATGGATTTTGCCAGTTTATGATTCCGGATCATTCCCTTCACATGCAGGTCTTCGATGCAGATGGTTTGGTTTTCACGCACCAGCATCGTTGACTGCTTCTGCAGGAAATCATTCCTTTGATTCGTTACTTTCTCATGTACCCGGGCAACTCGGATCCGCTGCCTATTGCGGTTATGGGAACCTTTCTGTTTTCGGGAAAGTCTGCGCTGTTCTCTTACAAGCTTTTGCATCGCGCGTTCCAGATATTTTGGATTCGATACGGTATTTCCGTTACTGTCAGAATAGAATGTTTTGATTCCAACATCAATCCCAATCGTTCCACCCTGATTGGGGCGTGGTTCCGGTTCAAAGTCAATGGTATGAATTGCAGGACGATTATTATATCCCTTGTCTGATACTTTCCGAAGAAGAAACGCAGCCTATCGGACTGTGGGGACAACGCCACAAGCAGTACCTAAAGGAACATAAACACCTCCTTTACACTACAATGCTTATTGAGGGTACATTGAACTCTTACCTTGCCGACATTGACAAACAGGCACAGGAACGCTTGCTCCTGCTGACAAAGCAAATTGCAGAGCAGGAAAATGTTACCGAACAACTGAAAGCCGACAATGCTATGTTGTGGGTGCAGAAAATGAATGAAATTCAGTCCAGAGTTAGAGAAATCATTTACAACGAGATTATCTACGCATAGTAAGAATTAGGGCGGTAAGCCAGCTTTTGGCTTACTGCCCTTGTCTGCTCATAAGCAAAATAAAGAAATACCGTCAATGGCAGTGTTTGCACTGTTCATCAAGACCATTGACGGTATTTCTTGTTTTGCTATTTAAAAATATTTTGAAATAGCCATTGAAAAACGAATGCTAAACTGATATAATCTATTTAAAAATTATTTGAAATAGATTAGGGCGTGGAAGATTGGCTATAAATGAAGTGTTAGCTGCTTTAGCAGACGATACTCGTCGAAAAATTCTGCTAAAGTTACAGGAAGGAAAAATAAGCTCAGGCGATTTAGCTATCGCATTGGATATGACACCACAGGCATTGTCCTATCATTTATCAAAGCTAAAAAAGGCAGACTTGATTTACGAAACTCGATATAAAAATTTTATTTACTATGAATTAAATTTATCTATCCTTGATGAAACAATTATGTGGATAAGTAAATTACGTGGAGGTCAACAATGAAAAAGAAAAAAATCATTTTTTATAGTCTTATGTTTTTGCCATTGATAGTTGTTTTGATTGCCTTACATTTCTTACCAGAGCGAATTCCAGCTCATTATGATTTTAATAATCAAGTAACACGTTGGGGCAGTAAATACGAAACATTAATTTTCCCTGTGATCACAGTTTTATTTGGCTACTTTATGCTTGGTATGGCTAAATTCTCTTCAAAACAAGAAGAAAATGGGAGTAACAACGAAAATGTATGTATTGTGGCAGGAATTGTATCTCTTACACTTTTTAACGCTATGACAGGTTATTTCTTGTATGCTGATTTCAATTCGATTGAAAATCTTTCTTCAATTGCACTTGATATTAATCAACTTTTATTTGGACTGCTTGGTGTTGCAATGATTATATTAGGCAATATTATGCCAAAACTACGAATGAACTCAATCGCAGGACTGAGAACAGTATGGAGTATGAAAAATGAAACAACGTGGAAAAAAAGCCAACGCTTTGGCGGTATTTCATTTATTGTAGGCGGGGTTATTATAATCATAGTATGCTTTTTAACGAAAGGCTTTTCTTGTTTCTGGTGGACAATGGGCATCGTAGCAATTCTTTTGATTATTGACACCTACTATACCTACACATTATCCAAAAAATATTGATATAGTAATACGTGTTTATTGAAAACTTTTATATGTATTTATCAAACACCCTGCAAAATGTAAAAATCTTGCAGGGTGTTCTACTGTCAAAATATATGTAAGACCGCAAGGCAGGTCGCCCTGCGGTGATGTTTCCTATGTCGTGATTATCTGTCCCTGTCTTGGGATTTCTTTCTCTGCTTCGGCTGAGAGTTCTGTTTCCCCTCTTCCTGAAGCTGTCTGAGCCTGTTTCGCACACTTTGTCTTTCGGGCGGTCTGTGCTGTTTCTCGGCAGGTTTCTGTCCGTTCTTAACTGCCTGCTCCCATTCTGCAAGGTCTTGGTTATACTGTGTCACAATAGCCTCTGCTTTGCGGTAAGTTTTCATAAATGCCTGTACATCAGGATAACCGTCATCGGTCAGAATATCGGGGAGTTTATCCAGTTTTTCATCAAGTTCGGCTTCGATCTGCTGTATCTGTTTTTCCAGAGCTTTTCGTTCCTTACCCTTGAAAATACCCGTTGTTTCCGCAAGCTGCTGTCGCAGATTCGGGAGTGTGACCTCCTGTATCTTCTTGATTGCTTTCGCCTGTTTCTGTACCTTTAGCATAAGGGTCTGCATTGTGCGGAACTCGTCCATATCCATATTGAGGACTGGCTTGGGTGGCATATCCTTTTCACGGATGATGGCTTGCAGAAATTCCTTTGCCTTGCCTACGATACCTCGGAACAGGTTTGGAAGCCAACCGTTTTCACGGATGGACTGACCGGCTTTGTCGTGGATTTCGGTCTGCTTGATTTCCAGTATCTTTGCTTCTTCAATGCCCGATATGAGAGCCAAATCCGCTGTTCTGTTCCATTCCTGCCTTGCGGTGTTATCTGCTTCGATTTCGGCAGCCTTGGGATTGTTCTTACCTATCTTTTTTGTGGGGAGATACACGCTGTTCTTATCAAACACTTTCTGACGTAGTTAGAAAAACAACATCACCACTCCCAGCGCACAAAGCAAAATTCCCGTCACGCGGTTCAACATTTTCACATTTGCCCCGTTGGCCCATTTCGCTCCAATCTGTGCAAAGACCAGGGTACTGATGACACAGGCAATCAGAATTGGAATGTCCGGCGCGCCGCCGATATAAAAATGAGAGATTGCACCGGTCAGAGCTGTAAAGGTCATAATAAAGACGCTCGTTCCAACTGCTGTTTTCAGCTCATATCCGAGCACGCTGGTCAGCACCAGAAGCAGCATCATGCCACCGCCTGCTCCGACAAATCCACAGATAAATCCAATCACAACACCGCAGAGAATCGACTGCTGGATTTTCTGTTTTTCTGATTTATTTGCCTGTACTTCTTTCGTCGTCATGATCGGACGGATGATAAATTTCAGTCCGACAAACAGTGTCATCACTTTCGAAAATCCGCCCATGGTTCCATTTGGCACCAGCGAAGATACGAAGCTGCCGACCAGTGTAAAAATCAGAACAGATATCAGCATAATCACGCCATGGCGGATATCAATGTTTTTATTCTTTTTATAAGTCCAGGCACTTACTCCTGATGCCAGCACATCCGATGCCAGCGCAATGCCAATCGCCTGATAAGCCGGCATGTGTAAAAAGGTAATCAGCATCGGTGAAACAACGGCCGCTGCGGAGAGTCCCGCAAGTCCCGTGCCAAGGCCGGCGCCAAGACCAGCCACAATACATACGATAAGTTGTGTTATTGTCATAGTTTTTCTGTCATCCGCTTAGATCCGTTGCACTTTTCCTGTACTTTGCCATTTAGGGGCAGATGACTGTTTTCCTCCTCTTTCTGTTTTTGTTTTGTCTTATTTTTCTATTATGTTCTTCTCTCTGGCTTTCAGCGTTTTTATTTTTCCGTCACGTTCCTCCGAATCAGCTCGCATAATCTGAGAAATTCTTCCCTGTCTTCTCTGGAAATTCCGGAAAACAACGATTCTCCAAACGCTCTCTGGCAATCCTGTCCAAAGCGGATAATTTCTGATGCACTTTCTTCTAGCTTCAAATGCACTTTCTTGCGATCCGCCGCATCTGTTTCTTTTTGAATGTATCCTTTTTCACACAGCTTGTTCACTGCCAGTGAAACATGCGATTTCTGCATTTTCCGCACACGCACAATATCCACTGCAAGATCAAACTGGCTGTTATTCGCAAGAAACAGCAGAACATCCACTTCCGCAGCTGACAGATCATAACGCACCATGACCTTTTTTCGGTACTTGGCGTATTTTCGTTCTACCTCCACTGCAAATTGCCATTGTTCATCAAACATACTTTTTCACCTTCTTTTTTAACTTGATATTCTTATTTGTTCTATTTTGAACTTTTTTGTATAATAGTTCTTTTTTGAACATTTGTCAAGGAGTGCACACGGAAAACGTTCGAACTTATAAATCTAAAGTATTTTTATAAAGTGCAGAAAATTATATTCTTGACTCTATAATCATTGTAGGGTTTACTATAATCGTAACATTCTACAACAGGAGGTTTCCCTATCATGGAACGAAACTTAACAACCGGCAGTATCTGGAAAAATATTTTCTATTTTTCGCTGCCTTATCTCTTATCGTATTTTCTGCAGACGCTCTACGGCATGGCAGATCTTTTCATCATCGGACAGTTTGAAGGCGCGGCCGGTACAACAGCCGTTTCCATCGGCAGTCAGGTTATGCATATGATTACCGTTATCATCGTGGGACTTGCCATGGGAACGACTGTCAGCATCGCGCAGGCCGTCGGCGCAAAAGATAAAAAGCAGGCATCACGCTGCACAGGAAATACCATCACTTTATTTCTCGGTGTTTCCGTCGTGCTGATGGTAATCCTGCTTCTTCTGGTAAAGCCGATCGTACTTGTGATGTCCACACCATTCGAAGCCGTTTCCGGCACCGTCGCTTATCTGACGATCTGTTTCATTGGTATTCCATTCATCATCGCGTATAATATCATCAGTTCCATCTTCCGTGGACTTGGTGATTCGAAAAGCCCGATGTACTTCATCGCAGTCGCATGTGCGGCCAATATCGCACTCGACTATCTCTTTATGGGCGCCCTGCATCTTGGTCCATCCGGTGCCGCGCTTGGAACCACGCTTTCCCAGACACTCAGCGTCATTCTGGCACTGATTGCGATCCGCAAACGTGATACCGGCATCCGTCTTACCCGGTCGGATCTCTCCCCTCAGACAGCTGTGATGGGACAGATTCTTAAAATCGGTGTTCCGATCGCCCTGCAGGATGGTTTTATTCAGATCGCCTTTATCATCATTACCATCATCGCTAACCGGCGCGGTCTGGAAGCAGCGGCTGCAGTCGGTATTGTAGAGAAAATCATCAGCTTCCTGTTCCTGATTCCATCTTCCATGCTTTCCACTGTTTCGGCGCTCGGCGCGCAGAACATCGGTGCTGGAAAGCAGAAGCGTGCCGAACAGACCATGTGGTGTGCTGCACTGATTGCTGTCGTTTTCGGACTGATCGTCGCTATTACGATTCAGTTTATTTCCGTTCCTGTGGTCGGTCTTTTCACAACAGATGCGGAGGTTGCACGCCTCGGCGGTCAGTATATCCGCGGTTATATCTGGGACTGCATTTTTGCTGGAGTCCACTTCACCTTCAGCGGCTATTTCTGTGCCTGCGGACGGTCGGAATTTTCCTTCCTGCACAATATCATTGCCATTCTGCTTGTTAGAATCCCCGGTGTGCATCTGACTTCCATCTGGTTCCCGGACACGCTGTTCCCGATGGGCATTGCAACGGCATGTGGATCTCTGACCTCTATTATCATCTGCCTGCTGGTGTTCCGGTACTTAAAGAAGAAACCGATTCGTACTGCTGTATAAATTTTCTTTGGAGATATCTTTATGACAGACGATCGCAGGAAATCACCTTAATTGACAACGGAATGACAAGCGATCCAGAAAAATTTGTAACAGAAATCCGAATCCCGATTCGACCTTCGGATTCTTTTTAAAAACAACACCCGGGAATATCTGATTTTTTGTTTTCAGATATCCCCGGGTGTTGTTTTCTTTTGTTTTTTTCGGCCTTTTCTACCACACCGGCTTCTGCAGGCAGAACGGCAGTTCCAGTCCATTTTCCTCGAGAAGTTCCTGGTTCGTCAAAATTTCTTTTGCATCTCCATCGCAGACAATGCACCCGCCGGACATCAGAATCACGCGACTGCACGTTTCCAGAATCATGTCGAGATCGTGCGATGCGATGATTTTCAGATGTTCAAAATCGTTCAGAATGTGGATCAGTGATCTGCGGTTTCTGGGATCGAGTGCAATCGATGGCTCGTCCATCAGGATAATATCCGGTGTCATAGCGAGAATCGTCGCGATCGATGCCATCTTTTTTTCTCCGCCCGACATTTTGTAAATTTGTTTGTCCCGCAGATGCTCGATGTGAATCTGTTTCAGTGCATGGTTTACACGTTTTTCCACCTCTTCCTCCGGCAGCCCGTAATTTCGCGGAGCAAATGCAACATCCTCAAATACCGTCGACATGAAAAGCTGACTGTCGGAATCCTGGAAGACATAGCCGATTTTTTCGCGCACTTTGGGAAGCATCTCTTTTACAACCGGCATTTCCTCCACACGGATGCTGCCTTCGTAGTCCAGATTCAGTCCCACCAGAAGTCTCAGCAGCGTCGATTTTCCAACACCGTTCGCGCCGATCAGTCCGATGCTGTCATTTTCGTGTGCAGTAAACGTGATGTCCTGCAGAATCGGGACTGATTTTTCGTAAGAATAATTAACATGTTCAAAATTGATGTGAATATGGCTCATTTTTGATATCTCCCGACAATTCTTTTCTCTTCCCGCGTGCAGGCAACTGCACCAGGTTGCTTTTCTACTTCTTCCGACTTGTTGCAAATAGATGTCTTCCCACGCAGTGCTTCATCCCGTTACTTTCAGTACGGCAAAAAGTACAAGCCACACACCCATATACAGCCAGTCCTTCGCTTTGCACGGCTCCTTCGCTGTATAGTAAAATTCTCCCTGATAGCCACGCAAAGTCATGCTTTCATACACCTCATTTGCGCGGTCCATGCTGCGCAGAAGCAGCTGGCCGGCCAGTGTTCCCCATACCTTGAAATGAACACCCTTCTGATTCGGCGCGCGCAGACTGTACGCCTGGGTCATACGGTTTGCCTCTTCAAGAAGCACCGTGACATAGCGGTACGTCAGCAGCACCTGTGTCACCAGAATGGCAGGGATATGAACCAGACGCAGTGCATAACAGATTTTCTCGATGGATGTTGTCGCAATCAGAAGATATGCCGCCAGTACGCTGTAAATGCCTTTGATCATCAGCGTCACCATGGAAAGCATCCCTGCTGTCAGCGGAACGGTACCAATATACCCGATTACCTGACGGTCAAAAATCGGATTAAACAGCCCCACAAAGCAGACAAGTGGCAGGACAATCCGAAGCCGCCGGATACTGTCGCGGAATGAAATTTCGCCGACGATAAAGAGTACAATCGGATAAATTCCCATGCGCAGCAGGCCGGTCAGATCGTATTTTTGAAAGGACATGGTTACGGTCAGAAAAACAATCGTTAAAACAAGTTTAACCAGTGGATGAAGCCTGTTCACCCACTGGTCCTTCGCCGCAAGCATATCCATATGATGGATTTCATATAGCGCATTGCCAAGTTTATTCATTTCTTTCTCCTGTTCCGTGCAGCTTATGACTTTTTCTTTTTAAAGAAGCGGAATGCATAGCATGCACCGACACAGACAACAAGAACGACTGCGGATCCCGCAATTCCGGAAAAGCTGGTTCCAAATGTGGAATCGGAATTTTTAAACCCATAGTCCGGCAGAAGTGCCGTTTTTTCCTGAATTTCTTCCGCCGCTGCATGTGCGCCGGTTCCGTCATTTTCCAGTTCCGTCGAACCAGTCAGACGCTCCATAGACCACTCAAGTCCATCCGGATTGGAGGATGCCGCAAGAGAAACGGCTCCGCCGATCACCAGTGCTGCGATTCCTAAGATCGCAATTGTCTTCTTGAAAGAAAAGCGGCTCTTTGCCCTTTCTTCGCTGCACGAAAGCATCTCCGGACGCGCTTCATAGACGAACAGCAGAACGGCCGCTGTAATCAGGCCTTCTACAAGACCAATCGCGAGATGAATCGGCTGCATTGTTGCCACAAATACAGAAAACGGCAGATCCGTAATACCGGATGCAAGTGTTTCCAGCGCCACACTGAAAGCACCAAGCTGCAGCGTCACCACACACCCAAGGATGGAAGCACCTACAATCTTTCCGCGCGACATTCCCTTTTTCATCATCGGACGCCAGAACAGGAAATAGCCGAGAAAGCACCCATAAAACGCCATATTCCAGATGTTGCACCCGAGCGCCAGAAGACCGCCGTCCGCAAACAGCAGACACTGGATCAGCAGCACACCGATCATTGTTAAAAACGCGGCATACGGTCCGAGCAACGCGGTCAGCATCATACCGCCGCAGAGATGACCACTCGAGCCTGTGCCCGGAATTGTAAAGTTAAGCATCTGCGCCGCAAAGACAAACGCACCCATCACTGGGCTCTTTTTCGGGTCGCTCTCCAGGCGTACTTTTTTTACAGAAAAACCAGCTACTCCGCCGGAACAGACATACATTGTTGCAGCCACTGCAGGCGCAACCAGCGCATCAGCCATATGCATAATGTTCTCCTCCTTTTCGTTTTCTGTTTTTTTCTTTTTTACTTTACTACGCTAAATTTCGTCCTGCAAGCTCCCGTGTGGGTTATTTTTTCAGATTTTTCCGCGATCCTTTTTTGTTCACTTTTACCGATTTTTTATGAACATTTTGTTTAAAATTAAAGGGTGACTTTTTAACATTTATATGGTATTCTATAGACAACACAGACGGATACCCCGGTGTCGGGAGTCCGTACACACACTATCTCGAGGACAGGATTCCTGTCCGATCCGCGGCCGCCTGCACGTCATCGGGTCGCCGCGGTTTTTTCTATAGAAAAAAAGCTCTCAGGGCAGGATCGCACTGCGGAAGCGAGAAATTATATCGTTTTTTCGACCCGTCGCAGCCAAAGAATCCCATAAAGCAGGATTCTTTCTTAATTATAGTGCCAAAACCGGTCCTTTACGGGTTCTGGCTGTATTTTCGAGTATTGGTGTGAATTTCATTTTGACGAGAAGGAGACTCTCTTATGAGCACAGAGAACTTAGAACAAGAAGATCAAAACAGAACAACGGAACCGATTATCGATATCCCAGGCAACGAAGCGCCTGCTGATCCAGAACAGGAAATTGTTTCCCAGGGTGTCCACAACTACAGCGCCGCTGAAATGTATGTGCGTCCGACCGATCCGGCTGTTCTGCAGCAGCTCGAATGGTTCCGGGACCAGAAGCTTGCGCTGATGATGCATTTTGGATTGTACTGCCAGCCCGGCATGGTTGCTTCCTGGGCATTAAGCGACAAGGATTCCGACTGGTCCCGCCACCAGGTAAACTGGACGGACGGCGAAACCTTCAAAAAACAGTATTTCAGCCTAAATCGTTCGTTTAATCCGGTCCGCTTTCAGCCGGAGGAATGGGCGCAGATGGCAGAGGACTGCGGATTCCGTTATCTTCTTCTGACCACAAAGCATCACGACGGATTCTGCCTCTGGGATACCAAATATACAGATTATAAAACAACTGCAGAGGACTGCCCGTTCCATGAACATAAAAATGCGGATATTGTAAAATCCATGTTTGATGCATTTCGCGCAAAAGGTATCGGTATCGGTGCTTATTTTTCCAAAGCCGACTGGCACTGCCCGGACTACTGGAAAGAAGATCTGAGAAAAGATGGTCTGACATCCCGCGGACCTTCCTACGATCCAAAGGAATATCCGGAAGTGTGGAATCGTTTTAAAGAATATACGAAAAATCAGGTTCTGGAGCTCTGCGAGAATTACGGTAAGCTGGATATTCTCTGGTTCGACGCGGGCTGGGTCTCTGAGAGCAACGGCCAGGATATTGAGCTTGGAAAGATCGTTGAGGAAGCACGTAAGATTCAGCCGTGGATTCTCTCCGTTGACCGTACAATCGGCGGTGCTTACGAAAACTACGTGACACCGGAGCTCTGCATTCCGGAAGAACCGCTGAACGTTCCGTGGGAAAGCTGTCTTACCCTCGGCGTTGACTTTACATACGAATACGGCGACCATTATAAATCTCCGCGTGAGCTTGTCGGCCTGCTTGTCAACATCGTTGCCAAAGGCGGCAACATGGCACTGAACGTCAGCCCACAGCCGGACGGCCGCATCCCGGTCGATGCCTGGGACAGCCTGAACGGTTTTGGCCAGTGGATGAAAACCTTCGGCGATGCCATCTACGGAACCCGCGTCTGCGCGCCGTACCAGAGCGGAACCCTTTCGTTCACACAGAAAGGAGATTCCGTCTATGTGTTCCGACTGTATCCGACGGTACAGGAATCGGTAGAGGCGGAAATTTTCGTACCGTATACCGAGGCGAAAATTTCAGAGATCTGTATGGTGGAAAATGGAGAAACTGTTGCGTTTAAAGAAGTTGAAGGCGGCCTTTGCATAACTGTCCCGGCAGGATACAGACGGGGCTCCGCACCGATTGCGTTGGTGTTTGAGATGAAGAAAGAGCGGTAAATTTTTTACAATCGAAAAGGGCTGTACAGTGTGACTGTTCAGCCCTTTTCATAATTATTAAGATACCTTGGAAAAACCTGTTACTTTTTACAGTCAAACGATGACAACGCACATTTTTTTACGCCAAGATCGATGTATCCCAAACAAAAGGGGGGCGATTTCAAATCGCGACTTATATGTTCTGTTCTCATTCTACTGTTTATCAGATTTTCCTTAATGTTTATCTTATTTTTTTTGTATTTTTATCACAGATTCGGCAGATGGATTAATCTTCACCAAGATACCCTCTTCCAACTCCAGATAACCTTCCGTGAAATACAGACCTTCTCTCGCAGTCACTTTTGTTAATGTTCTTCCGTTTACGATAGCTTCTGTATTTTTCCAATGAATTCCCGCCAGCATTACATAAAGCTCTGCTGTTCTTCCTGAAATTTGGAGCTGTATAGTTTCGCCATTTTTTTCCATGCCACAACATGTTTTGGCACCGGATCTCTCATACAATGTTTCTTTTACGATACTGTCATTCTGCGGCACCACGGCCAAAATCATTTCGGTTTCCGATTCGCTCATACTTTCTCCAAGTTTCAGACTTTCATTCAGTCGAAGTGGAAGAAAACTTCCTTCTCGAATGTACACCGGTATTTTATCAATTGGCACCTCAACGCTCCTCTGCACCGGACCGGAAATTTCATCATTTAAATTCCACAGACTAATCCACCGTCCCTCAGGAAAATAGATTTCCCGCTCTTCTGTTTCATCAGAAACCGGCGCAACCAGAAGATCTTCTCCGAAAAGATATTCGTCCCACACCTTTGTTGCTTCCTGATCTTCTGGATACATCATCGCAAGCGGACGCATCATCGGTATTCCCAGTTTGTGAGCTTCTGCTGCTACACTTACAATATATGGACGAAGATTTTCCCGCAGCCACGTATAATAACGATAAACTTTCACTGTAAAAGCATCGTATTCCCACGGCTCTCTCGGCTCCGTTCCATGGAAACGCATCAATGGACAAAATGCAGCATACTCTGTCCACCGGAGATATGTTTCCTGATCTGGGAATCCATCATAACCTCCCGCATCAACACCCCAGAATGGAAGTCCAGAAGCAGCTGCAGAAAGGCCTCCTGCAATCGCATATTTCAGTCCCTGGAAACTGGTCAGCTGATCCCCGCCGAACTGACACGCAAAGTGTTGAGATCCGGGTGCAGCGCCTCTTGTATAAAGAACATGGTCATCTCCATATTTTTGTTCAAATAACTCTCTATAATTTTTCGCATACTGATAGGCATACGCGTTATGCATCTCATCGCCGCGTCTTCCATCATAAAAAACTGCCTCGTCCGGTACAACATCTCCAAAGTCAACCATACTTCCACGAATACCTGCATCCATACGATCCTTCCACTGTGCTGCCAGAAGCTCTTTCGCACGCGGATGGGAGAAATCGATATACACCGGAAGTTTTTCTTCCTCATCATTTTTATTTCTCGTAATCGGAAGCTCCTCCTTCGGGCATTCCGGCAACAATTCCTGCGCCAATTCCTGCGTCATATTAGGGAACTGCCAGGAAAACACCTTGAATCCATGACGTTCTCCAAACGATACAACTTTGTATAATTCCTCTTTTTTATATTCTCCATAAAAGGTAGCTCCTGCTCCTTCTGCATAAAAGCCGGAATGCGGAATATCGAGTTCATGGAATTTTTTCATTGCCGCCATCTGCTCCAGCGCAATATCCTGTAACGGACCGTTTCTCCATCTTCCGCCGCCACCGCCAGCCCATGGTTCAAATACCCATTCCGGTGGGAAAATCGGAAGCCCTGTGAGCGTTCCGTAAGCAGTCATCGCCTCACGTGGTGTTCCGCTCCAAATATAAAAATCAAAAACATCTCCAAGTGCTTCCACCGAAAGATAGTCTTGCACAGCATCTCCCACATCCATCCGCATCCGATACGAAGTATTTGCAAAAAAGCTGAAACCGTCACTTGTATGTACCAACGGAATATTTTTATACGCCTGATTTCCAATGGATGCAAGACATCCCTCACAAGCATCTCTCTGCCACAGCGCAACGGTTTTTCCATACTGATTCACGCTGTCAAAACGCTCTCCAAATCCATAAATGGCGCTGTTTTCATGAATTGAAAATTGAATTCGCGAAGCCGAAACACTTTCCTTTTCAAATATAAACGAAATATTTTTCAGATTTGTGATTGCTTTTCTATCAATAGAAATTTCCAGTGTTTCTTTCTGGAGTATCATCTCATGCTCTTTACTTCTGATTATATATGCATGCTCGGATTCTTCCATAGAAAATGCTTCCGGCTTTCCATCAAAGAAGCCTTTCTTTCCAGCGATCATTCGAAAACCACCGACTACAGGATAAATCATGAGCTCCCATGTTCTCTCTTTTGATTCAACACAAATCGTTACATGATCTTTCGTTTCCAGAACATGTCTAATTTCACTACATGATGTCCATTTTTCCAGATCCTGGTTTCCAAAGCTGTGATCCGCATACCACCATGCACTGCAAGTTCTTAAAAACGTGAGATAACGATCCAGCTCAGCAGCTGCTTCCTCCCATCGGTTTTCTCTTAACCGCTCATTCACTAAACGCTTTTCTACCCATGGATCCATCAGCTTCCATGGATTTGCAACTTCCTGGTTAAAGAAAAAGTCAAAACCTTCCAATGTCAGACTGTCCTGCCAGCGCTGTGCAATTCGGATTCTATCTATCAGATTTTCTCTCGTTGTTGGTTCTGCACTCTTTTGTAGCTGATAAATTTCCTTTCGTTCTTCCGTACTAGTTTTTTCCAACACTCCTGGTCTCTGCCAGTGGCAAATTCCGGACGGCATGACAAATACAATGCCGTTCTCCGTTTTTGTTTCCCCCTTTTCTCCAAAAGATACCTCAAGAAAAGTCTCTGGATCATATTCAAATCGATCCGAATAATTCACATTCAGATCTAATGGTGTTGGGCAGAGAATTTCACTTGACTGATGTTTTTTTCGATAGACTTGAAGATCAAAAGCCTCCTCTTTCTCCGGCTTTCCACCAAAAAGCATCCACGGTATTGCAAATAAAGCGTACCATCTGTCCTGCAGAATATCTACTGTTACAGAATACTGCTCTTTCGAAATTGCCGTTTTTTCTCCCTGGTCTTTTCCCTCTCCCAGATATGCCTGATCTCCGCTAAGATATGTCATTCCTTTTTCTACAAAAGCACTGCTACTGCCATCCCGTTTTGCTGTGAAAACTGCAAAATCCCTTCTTGAAAACTCTCTTCCTGAAAGTGCAACTTCTACTTGATCTTTTCGTTTTACTGTTAGCTCTGTAACGGTATTTTCTTCTTTCAAGATATGATGATTTTTTTCTTCCATGTTTTCAAACAAAACAAACAGCTTTTCTGCTGTATACAGAAGTTTACATCTTGTTGGTGTAACTGGAGACGGATTTCCTCCCGCGCGGAAAAAATCCCGTATCGTAGTCGCTTCTCCCCACTCCACAGAATCATATTTCAGATTCTCCGTTTTCTGTTCTTTTCCCAGAATAATTGATGAAACCCCAAATTTCAGTTTTCCCATAAAGAACTCCTTTCCCGCAGTTTTTTCAACTGCAGATTTCTTCTATTATTTCTCCATTTTTTCTGCACACAATGTAAAAATTTCCCTTTGAAATCAAAATTGATCTAGCGTTTTCGACTGTAATCTCTACTGTGTCATCACTGTCATTTACAAAAATTTCTATTATCTCCGTTTCATTTTCACGCGCAAAACCATATACGCGTCCATCTGCCAAAACTGTTGTAAACGAACCGTTTCGTATGGCAGAATGTTTTTTTCGAAACTGAATCAGTCTCTGATAAAAACGGAAACTCTCTTTTTCTCCCGGATTTTCTTGCCACGTCATACACTTTCGACAGTCCGGATCATTTTCTCCGTCAATTCCTGCTTCGTCCCCATAATAAATGGACGGCGAACCCGGAAACATCATCTGCACAACAACACCAAGTTTAAAGGAATCTAACCGATGACTACAACTGTTGATAAAACGCTTGGTATCATGTGTGTCCAATGCATTAAACATAGCCATATTAGTTTCATCAGGATGTCGCGACAATGCAGTTTCCAACCGATGGCCAAATGTTTCGGCGTTAATACTCCGTTCTGCAAAAAAGTCCAGCATTGCCTGGCGGAAAGAATAATTCATAATACTGTCCATTTCACATCCGTTCAGCAGTCGTTTTCCCTCTGCCCATGTTTCACCAATCAGAACAAGTTCCGGGTTCAAGCGTTTGAGTCGATCTCTGATTTTGAGAACAAAATTCTCATCAATTTCATCAATCACATCAAAACGATATCCATCTACCTGTACTTTCCGTACCCAATATTCCAGTACATTTAAAAAATACTCCTGTACCTTCTCGTTTCCTGTATTCAGTTTTGGCATGCCCGCAAACCCAAAAAAACATTCATAACAGTCCGCCTCTTCCCTTACTGGAAAACAAGTAATATGATACCAACTCTGATACTCTGATTTTTCCTGATTTTTTAAAAGATCAGCAAATGCAAAAAATTCTGTTCCAGTATGATTAAACACAGCGTCTAAAATAACCCTTATATGTTTTTCATGTGCTTCTTTGACCAAAATTCGCAAATCCTCATTGCTTCCAAAATGAGGATCTACTTTATAATAGTCCGTCGTGTCATATTTATGGTTTGAGGGAGACGCAAACACTGGGTTCAAATAAATACATTCCACTCCCAGCTCTGCCAGATAGCTAAGCGATTTTCGGATTCCATTCAAATTTCCACCCATAAAGTTGAAAGCTGTCGGTTTACTTCCCCACGCCACACAGTTCTCCGGCGCATAAAACGGATTTTCTTTGCGGAAACGCTCTGGAAATATCTGATAGTAAATCGTTCCCTGACTCCATTTAGGTGGCATATACTCCACAAAACACTTATTGGCATATGCATATTCGAAAAAACCAGAATCCGGACATTTTTCGACTGTGCCCCACGCATTATACCAGCGCGTATCCCCGTCTTTTCCCGTCACTCGAAAATAATACTGAAGATATCTCGCCGGCTTTTGAAAAGAAACCACTGCCACATAGACAACCGATGGTCCTAAATGATACCGCTCTAACATCCTTTCTTCTTTCGTTGTTTCGTCTCTGTGATTTTTATGAAAATAAACCAAGGTACACGTTTCTATGTCCCCACTTGCGGCCCGGAAAGAAAATCTCAGATGAAACCGATCCGGTGCGTAAATTTCCGGGTACATCCCACTGTGATAAAAAGCAGCCAGATTCATACTAACTCCTTTCCGAAAGTTTCAGTACCCGGCATCCATGTGGCGGAAGCATGGTATGAAAGCTCTTCATTTCTCCGAGATCTTCATGCATCCAAAGATCCCTGACACTGGCAGCTCTGCACAACAACACTTGTTTAAAATCAATCTCTACTTCTTTTTCTTCTGCATCTCTATTAAATACGGAAAGAATGATCTCTCCTGTTGCTTCTTTTCCAATCCAGATGGTACTGTCCGGATTTTTGGTATCCGTTGACAATGGGAAGGATAAAATTTCTTTTTTATTCAACGCAAGAAGTTCCTCATTCTGATAAATCCATGCCCGATCTTTGATCGTATCATACTGATCTGCGATATCCAGCGGCGCTCCCGCAATCAGTTCCAGCGATACAGCCGATTTGCACTCCTCATCATTTGCAAAGGTATTCAGGCGAAGCATATCCGCATCCATGATCATGTTGTGGTCAGCAAAAATTTTTGACCAGTAAATCAGGCCTTCAAAAGCTGTCGTACACTGAGACCAATAATCAAAATGCAGTCCTCTGTTTCGATCACTAAAAGTATCCCAGCCTCCCGTACCGGAGTCTTCGTTAATACGCGCCATCTGTCCCATGCCAAACTCATTCTCACCATTGTTTTTCAAATGCGGCATAACAAGACTGATCATTATCTGATCCCCTGCTGCTTCCTTGATCCATTCGAGAACTTTTCGGTAATTTGCTGATCCATGATTTCTGCCAATCTGCTTTCCTTTATCCATTCCATCTTCGTACCAGGAAAGAAAATCAATTCGTAAAAAAGCTACATGGCAGTCAATAAAATACTTTACATATCCTTGCACATACTCTTTTGCTCCAGAACGATCTACATCCACCCAATACAATGCTCGATCTTCTCCATTTGGATAAGAAAAACGATCCCCCGTTATTTTTTTCTCATTTTCTCCATTATAAACATACGACAAATCTGTAATTTCCCGCACCGGAATATTTGTTCCTTTGACCAAAATTTCTTTGTTCTTTACCGCTGCCGGGCTGATCCAGGTCGGATTGTAGTAAACGCCGAGAGCCATTCCTCTCTCATTCAGATAGTCTGCCCAATATTTCCAATCATGTTTCCATGAATCATGATGACGAGTTAAATATCCATTTTCATTGATGCAGAAAGAATCCTCGATCCATCCATCTGTGCATACCATCTCGTATCCATATGGAACAAATTCCTTTGCTACCCAATCAATATTTTCTTTGAACCGTTCTTCTGGCATAAAAGTATTTTCAGTAAACTGTTTCTCATAGGTACACCAGTAAAGGGGTCCTGTTCTTTTATCTAATTTCAATCTCATGTAAAAACCCTCCTGTTTTTTTTACCTACGCTCAGAATCCTATTCCAAACGCAGATATATAACAGAAAACACCAATAATTTGTCCAATTCAAATATAATTTCCTGTCTTTGATCATCCCCTAGTTTTACTTTATAATACACTTCTTCTGGCTCCTGAATTTCACCGTCCGGTGTCACAACGTATATTTGTTTCTTTTCTCCCGGAAGTTTTGCCTTCACTTTTATCTTTTCTACACGCTGTGGGAATTCCTCATGTGTTCTATTCCAGTTCATGTCCGAAATTCCCGTAAAATTCACACATCGTATTGAAAATTCTCGTCCTCTCTTATAAATTTGAATCCATACCTTTCCTGCTTCCGGATACGGCGACCAATCAACATTTTCGAATATAAATTCTGAGTTGATTCCTCCTGCATACTGCATCGTCAGATCCGTCCAACTTTCCGGAAATAAAAGTCCGCCGTACGCGGTAATAAAATCATAATATTTTTTCAATGTTTTTCGGAACGAATGTTCCCCAATTCTGCAGTTGTCCGGATAATATGCCTCTGTCAGAACACTTCCTTCCTCGCCCAATAGAAGATGATATCCGCCAGAAGCGAAAATTGTTGCCATTGCAAGCTGCGCTGTAGATCCCTTCAGATTTCTTTCTGGTTCTGTTTTAAACGGATTCAAATACGCTGCCAGAATCACCCTCTTCTCATCTTTTGTTTCCCGAGCATGCGCAATCAAACGATATAGATCTCTATAAGTATCATTCGGCGACCAGACCTCTATATAAATACAATCTTCGCGACTCTTTTTTACCGAATCTACCGGCCAGTTATTTACTGCATTAAAAATGAGTTGTTTTTCCGGGTATTTTTCTTTTGTTTCATTGATCAAATCACCAAAATCATCTGCCAGATCTCGAATGACATATTTTCCATTTTCCAGAATTAATGCCTCTTTCGGATCTCCGTATTGATCCATATGTACGCCATCAAAACCTTTTTCCAGCGCTTTTCCATATTCCTGTAAAATCCGTTTTCTCCACGCCGTTCCCCTGTGAATATCCATCAACCATATTTTGTCAATGAAAATCATTGGTTCTCCATTATCGTACCGATAGCTGCATTCCGGATGTTCTTCCTGAAATGATTCTGCACCGTAAACAGCGCCATATGCTATTGCCTTGGCACCGCAAGCGTGCACTCCTTCGATTTTTTTCGCAACAGCAGTCATCGAACCTTTTCTTCCCATGATATCTGTATAAATATCACTCTCCGGATAAAACTCATCATGGCGGTACATCCAGTCATAAAACTGAATCACATTCAAGTGCATTTCCCTGAAAAATTCCTGATACTCTTCTTTTTGTTTATCTTCCTCAGAAAAACTGCTAAGAAATCCATATCTTGGAGCTTCTGTCCAGCAATTCACAACATCAAATGCCGTGTAACAGCTCCCTAGTTTTTCAGTCTTTTGAAAGAATTCTATTTTTACCAGATATCCACCCGTTTTTTCTGAAATGCTTTCCGCAAGTGGAATATACACTCCTTGTTCCAGGGTACATTCCATTTTCAGATTTTCTCCCTGATACGTAAACAACGAAACTTTCACGTGATTTGCTTTCGTCGGCCCTGTTTTTTTTATTTCCAGCCAGACTCTTTCCCCAATTTCATACTGCGTTTTATTAGGTATTACATAAAACCCTGTATTTTCCATCTTCCACCCTCTCTTTCCATGAAATGTTTCGTTTGTTTTTAAGAAAGTCCCCTCTTCGAAATTAAACCGAAGACGGGACTTTCTCTCAAGAATCTTCGCAGGGATCACTTCGTCATTTTGATACTATTGTTCTTTGTGAATTACATGAATTTCTGTCTTTTCCAGTTTAGGAACACTGACAACAACTGCTGTATCCTCTCTCCAATACCAGCCGGAACCATAATTCAACGCATTCAAGGATGCACCTTCTGAAAGAGAAACTCCATTCAACTCCAGACTTTCTGGCTTTCTGTCAAAACCAAGAAGAACAATAAATTCTGTCTCAAATGCATGGCGAAGCATAAAGAAATCTTCACCCGTTTTGCCCAAAATATTGTATTCAATTTTTTTTCCATCTGCATACCGTTTGCCTGAAGTTTCATTTAAAGCTCGACTCATAAGAACTGTATTCTTTTTTTCATATGTCATGCTTTGTCCAAGCTGCAATTCTCCATTCATAACAGATAAAATGCACGCTCCTTCCCGAATGTAAACAGGAATTTTGTCAATTGGAACATCCACCTGAAAAATTCGGTTTCCACCAACCATCTTTCTGAAATCCAACAAATTGATCCAGCTTCCTGATGGGAAGTAAATTCTCCTCTTTTCTCCTTCTTGATGCACCGGAGCAACTAACAGATCTGAACCATAAAAATATTCATCTTCCCAATAGACAGCCTCTTTATCCTCAGGAAATACCATTGGCAACGGTCTCATCATTGGTATGCCTGTTTTATGTGCCTCTTCTGCTGTATGAACCGAATATTTCAGAAGATTTTCTCTTAGCCATGCATAAAATTTATAAACAGACACTGCATATCGGCTGTAAGCCCATGGCTCTCTTGGGGTTACTCCATGGAAACGCATAATTGGTGAGAAGGTTGCAAATTCCGTCCAACGGAGATACGTTTCTTCATCTGCAAATCCTGAATAACCTCCTGCATCAACACCCCAGAATGGAAAACCGGAAGCCGCCAGTGTCAGGCCTCCATTCATTGCATAAGTCAGGCCTCTAAAACTTGAAAGCTGGTCTCCACCAAACTGGCAGGAATACTTTTGAACACCCGCTGCCGCAGATCTTGAAAACAGCACGTGATCCTCTCCTTTATATTTTTCAAAGAGTTTTCGATACGCTTTTGTATAATCCAGCGCGTATGCGTTGTGCATTTCATCTCCCGTACGACCATCGTAAAACACTGCTTTATCTGGAATGATTTCTCCAAAATCCACCATAGTTCCATCAAAACCTGCATCCATTCGATCATGCCATTGGTTTTCCAGAAGTTCCTCTGCTCTTGGATGTGAAAAATCAATAGCACATGGAAGAACTTTTTCTCCATGATAATCCGGCGTTCTTGTAATTGGCAGATCTTCTTCCGCACAATTCGGCAGAAGTTCCTTTGCCTGCTCCATGTCCAGATGTGAAAACTGCCAGGAAAAAACCCGCATCTTCTGTTGTTTTGTAAACGCAGCAATCTTATATATTTCTTCTTTGTTGTAATGGTCTTCCCATTTCCAACCAGCACCCTCTGCATACAGGCCAGAATGTGGGATATCAAGATTTTTAAACTTCCGTATAACACCTTCCATCTCCTGGATTACATCGTGCGTCGGTCCGTCCATCCATCTGCCTACCCCACCGCCGGCCCACGGTTCAAACACCCACGCAGGCGGAAGCAACGGTTTTCCGGTTAAGGCTGTATATTCCTCCATGTTTTCTAAGACGCTTCCCGTAAAAACATAAATATCTGCTTTGGGTCCTGCTGTTGTGATTCGAAGCCCTTTACTGACTCTTCCAATATCTGCTCTAATTCTGTAAAAACTGTTAATAAACAAAGAGTAACCTTTTGTAGAGTGTAAAAATGATACATTTTTGTAGGACTGATTTCCAATAGAACAATTACAACCTTCAAATGCATCTCTGTGCCACAAAGAAAGTACCCGACCTCTCTGGTTTACGGCATCAAATCGTTCACCGAATCCATACACCATTTCTCTTTCCAGAAGTGGTTGGCACACATCGAAACCTTTGCTTCCTGCATAATCATAGAGCTTGAAGTTATCTGCATCCAATACAAATTTTTCATCCGCACAGATCTTCCAATCATTTCCCGCTGTAATCACAATCACAGAATGTGCTGTTTTGATCTGATATTCTCCCTCTATTTCTGAAAATGTGTACGAAACTGCTTCGCTGTCAAAATCTCCTTTTTCTCTTGTATAAAAGCGAAAACCACGATTCTGTGGAATCAATACGGCATCGCACGTGTTCAAACCATATTCGTACTTTAATACGATCTTATTCCCCTGATCTGAAACAGATTTCAGATGTGTGAATCCAATCCAGTTGTCTTCGTCTGCATCTCCAAGTGTATGATCTGCATACCACCATGCCGTGAGCGTTCGGAAATAACCAATCAATACGTCCAGTTCTCTGCAGGCTGTCGCAGTATCTCCTTTTCGAAGTGCTTCGTTACAGAGACGTCTCTGTACCCAAGGATCCACCTTATCAAAAGAGTTTTCACATCGTGCATTTGGGAAGAAATCCATTCCTTCCAACATTAACACATCCTGCCATCTTTGTACGGTTATAATCCGATCTGGCAATTCATCGGGTGTTGTAGGCATCAGCGATTTCTGCAGATGCAGAATCTCAGCCCGCTCATTTGTAGATGGCCATTCCAATGTCGCCGGCCGCTGCCAATGCATCGTTCCATCCGGTAGGATCACGCAAGCACTGTTGGAATAGATAACCTGCGGTGTTCCTCCAGGTGTGCACTCAATAAAGCTTTCCGGATCAAAATCAAATCTGGACTCGTAATTTGCATTTAAATCCAACGGATTTAAAGCCAAAACTTCACTGGTCTGATTCTTTTTCCGGTAAACCTGAAACTTAAAATATTTTTCCGGAAATCCACCGAACAACTCCCATGGAATTCCAAACATGACACGCCAACAGTTTTTTTCTACAGCAATTTTGCATGTATATTTCCATGATGGGATTTCTGTTTTTACCGCATCATTTTTTTCGGTAAAGTAATCATTTAAAATTGCTTTATCACCGCCGAAATAGGTCATTCCCTTTTCCGTCCTGGCTCCCGCCTGCTTCTCTGTGTCTGCACAAAATACTGCGTAGTCTCGCTCTCCAAAATTTCCGCTACTCAATGCAATTTCTATCTTATCTTTGCGAAGCATCCATTCTGTCTTCAGCACATTTTCATCGGACGGACGGGAAACCCTTGCCTCTTTTTCATAGCAAATCAGATACAAATACAGATTTTTCTGATCCCACATCATCCGTAGGTTTGTACTTGAAACGGTCTCTCTTCCGCCTGCGCTGTAAAAAGTATCCATTAACACCGCATGTTCCCATTCATTTAAATTCACCGGAATGGAAGGTACTGTCGAAACCGGTGCACCAAGTTCAACTGCTGCAATACCAAACGACTGTTTTTTTCTAGTTGTAATCATACTTCACCTCTAGGTTAAAATTTTGCAGAGAATCCGATATTATCCTTTTATGGAACCGTCTGTAATGCCCTGCTGCATAAACTGTTTCTGGAAAATAACAAACAATACAATAATCGGAATAATAACAATAACACTGGCAGCAAACATCAGTCCATAGTTAGTCGTATACTGCCCACGGAACAGTTGCAGTGCAACGGAAAGTGTTCTCTTGTTTGTCGATTTTGTAAAGGTAAGAATATCAAATAGGTTCGACCAGTATCCATTGAACGCCAATACTGCCTGTGTTGCAATTGCCGGTTTACTTAACGGAATAATGCAATGTAACAAGGTCTGAAACCTGGTTGCACCATCAAGGTACATGGACTCTTCCAGCTCTTTCGGCACTGCTTCAAAAAAACCTCTATAGAAGAAGGTGTTTCCTGCCACACAAGTGCCTCCCCACAGCAGCCAAATTCCTTTATAGGTATCAATCAGTTTCAATCCGTTTAAAACAGTGTACTGGGAGATCATAGCCAGCTGTGCCGGAATCATCATTGTGAGCAACAGCAAGTTAAAAATAGGCTCCTTTCCTGGAAATTGGAATCGTGAGAAAGAATATGCCATCGTGATCGAAATTAACAGATTTACGATAAGGCCCACTACAGACACGTATAGTGTGTTGAAAAAGTACGTCTGAAAATGGTTTGCAGTCCACGCTTTTACATAGTTTTCCAGATAAAGTGGAAAATTCGGAAATAAAATTGGCTCGTTCGGCAGAACACCCTTTACCTTCATAAATGAAGTCGAAATCATTGACAAAAAAGGAAGAAGACATATTGCTGTCAACGCTACTAAAATCACATGAATACAGATCTGACTGATTATTTTCTTTTTCTTCATTACTGCTCTCCTCCTTAAAGATTTTCACCATAGCGAAGGAATCTCTTCAGTCCCATGGAAATAGCAAATACAACAATACCCATGACAATACCACAAGCGGCCGCATACCCAAAATCGAAATAGTTGAAAGCCCTCCGGTAAATATAATCCATAACTACATCTGTTGTTCCGAGCGGATCTCCTTTCGTTAACAGGAATACCTGAATAAAGATATTCATCGCACCATTAATCAGATTAATCAGTAGATAAAGTGTAGTTCCTCTTAATCCCGGAAGTGTAACGTGGAAGAATTTCTGAACCGCATTGGCTCCATCCATCGTTGCAGCTTCATACTGATCTGATGGGATTCCAAGAAGACCGGCGGTGTAAATGATCATAACCCAGCCATAGCCCTTCCAGATTGAGCAGATCCAGATAACAAAGTTTCCTGTCCATGTATTCTGCAACCATGCTACCGGCTCTTTTAAGATTCCGATGGTAGTCAGACAGTAGTTTACAAGACTTCCTTCATCCGGTTGGAAAATATAATCAATGATATTACAGAAAACAACCCAGTCACAAATAACTGCAATATATAAGAGTACTTTATATACATTTTTTCCTGTTTTCAGGTTATGAATCAAAACGGCAACGATCAGGCCAAGAACCAACTGTCCTGGCACAGTAACCAGAACTGCTAAAATATTATTTCGAAATGCAATCCAGAAAAAATAGGCATCAGATCCTTTTGTTGAAATATCTTTGAACATTTTAGCAAAATTACTTATTCCAACAAATGTATTTTCCGAACCTGGCATAATGCTATAATTTGTTAGTGCAATATAAATATTCTTAATTTGTGGATATAATACAAAGACAATAAATAAGGTCATTCCCACTGCAAGGAAGGGCAAAACGGCCAACCATTGTTTCAGACCTTGGGAAAATCTTTCTGATAAAGGTTTTTTCATAACGGATACCTTTCCGGGCTGCTTTTTATCGCCCTATAAACAATTTCCACAGGCAAGAAAGCCTGTGGAAATTTGTTTCACCTTTCTTGAATTATGATGCCTCACCTGCAAGCAATGCATCCAGTTCCGGAGCAATCTTATCGAGTGCGGACTGTGCCGTATCCTCATGAAGAACTGCGCTCTGGAATGCTACAGAGAGTTTATCTGAAATTTTCTCCCATGCCGGAGATGGGGTACGGGATACAGCTCCCTCAAGCTGTTCAATATACGTACTCATATTCGGTACTGCTTGTACTGCTTCTGATTCGGCAATTGTTTTTACAGTCGGGATCAGATGTCCACCGCCTACAGCCTGTGCTGTCTGAGAGAATTCACTCATTAAGAACATTGCAAATACCCAAGATGCTTCTTTCTTATCGCTACTCTCAAACATAACCAGATCCTCGCCACCGTTAACGGTAAGAGATCCGGCTTTGCCAGCCGGCAGAAGTCCTACTTCTACTTTTGCCAGATTTTCTTCATCATCATTTGTGAAGAACCATGGACCCTGATAACTAAACAGATAATTTCCATCGTAAAGACCATTTGCTGCATCCGGCTTTCCACCTGTGAAGCAAGGTCCAATAATTCCTTCATCATACCACTCAACGATAGTCTCCAGTGCCTTTACACTATCTTCACTGTTGATATAACCAGATGCTTTTGTATAATCCTCGTTGGTATAAACACCGCCCAAAGAGTGAAACAGTGGAGCCATAGCCCAAGAGTTTGCCTCCTCGCATGCGATCAGATACTGATCCGGACCAAGTTTGTCTTTCAATGCAACAACTTCATCGTAAGTTGTCGGAATACTGTCAATATTCAGTTCCTCCATCATGGTCTTACTGTAAACGCCTGACAGACAGTTTGTGTTCAATGGCAATCCATAATATTTTCCATTGTAATAATTAGTACTCAGCGGTCCTTCGTACAGATTATCTTTCAGATCTGCAAATCCTTCCAGATCATCAACTGCTGCAAGTGCTCCCATTTCAGCAAGTTCTGGAACCCAGATAATATCCATTCGCATCAGATCCGGACCTGTTCCACTGGAAAGGCTGGTAATAATCTGTTGCATCAATCCATCGTATGGCATTCTTACAGCATCAACATGAATATTGGGATACTGTTTTTCAAACTCAGGAATAATGGTATCCACAAGAACCTCTTCCTCGGAATCACCATGTGTATGCCAATAGGTAATAGTTACATCGTCTCCATCGTACTGGATACCTGAACCAGAAGCATCTGAGCCTGCGTTGGATGCATCAGCTGCGCTGGCGCTGGCACTACCATTGTCAGAAGAACTCTTTGTATCCCCACTTTTGGAATTGCTTCCGCATCCAAAAAGCATGGATGCTGCAAGGATTGCTGATAGTGAAACTGCTAATGTTTTTCTTTTCATCTCTTTTCCTCCTTTAGAAAAGTTCGTTTTTGTTATAATCTATTTTTATACTTTTTCTTATCTTTTCTCAAGACGCTTTCTTATCTAATCTATACAGTATTTTTACTTTATATCACTTTTTTATGGACTTTTTAACGAATTTTGAATAATATGTTATTGTGCAATTTTTATGGTATGTAATCATTTTTTTCTTTTTATTCATGGTTAATATACAATTCAAAAGAGGGCAAAACATATGGAAATTATCGAATATGAACCAATCAATTTGTATGACGGACGCTTTTGCAAAGTATTTCATTCTGACTGGATTCAGTTAGAAAAACCAAAAGATGTAAATTTAGCACCGCATTTTCACTGGCATAACAGTTTTGAATTTAACTGTTCTATTTCGGGAACACTGCTCTGTGAAATCGGTTCTACTATGGCTTATGTAAAAGATAATGATTTTCTTTTTGTGAATCCAAATGTTATTCATAAATCACTTGAAAATTCTGCCTCCTTTCTCGGATTTGCAGTGCTTGTTCCTGTTGCTATCCTACAGCTTTTTTTTAACCCGGATGATAAAAACTCCCCTATTATAGAGCAGGATGTTGTGAACAGACATCGAAAAGAAATCATGGGACTTCTTATGGATATCTACCGATATTCGCGATCCGAAAAACCAGTTGATCTCCTTGGGATGAATGCCTGCGTTCTCCAAATTTTTCATATCCTTCTCTCTGAAAGCATGGCTACTCCGGCTTGTACTACCCCCCCCCGATCAAAATTAGAGGATTCGATTTCTTTTACCGAATATCTGGCAGCACATTATAAAGAACATATTACTCTGGAAAGTGTTTCCGAACATTTTGGCTTCAATCCGACCTATTTTTCCAGAATGTTTGCAAAAAAAACAGGACGCAATTTTAATGTCTATCTTTCTTCGCTCCGATTAGACCATGCGACCCACCTCCTTGAAACTACTACTTCTTCTATTCCTGATATTTCAGAAGAAAGTGGTTTTTCCAGTTCCCGCGCTTTTATTGAAATGTTTAAAAAAGTAAACGAACTCACGCCAAAACAATACAGGGACCAATGCAACGAGCACAAAAAAGTGCATCACTCCAATGACTGATTTTTTTCTTCTGACGTGCAGGCATGCGGTTCTTCCAAAAACGCATCGACTCTCACATATACCGTTTCGCCTTCGACCGGCGCGCCAATATTCTGCTCCCTGACCGGATGCTGATATAACAACAAAAGCTGGAATATCAAGAGTAAATATACGCCCAGACCACTGGGCGCTCTTGACATACCAGCTTATTTTTGCTATTAAATGTATTTTCCGGTCTCTACATAATTTTAAACATGTGTTGATTTGAAAAAACTATATTCATTTAAAAAGTTGAAGCAATACCTGAGAATTGGTTCCGTAAAAGATATCGTCATGAAAAGCCAGCTTCTTCAAAATGGACTCCATATATTCCCAATTATCATCTACATCAAATTCATAGCTGTGTCCCCAGATATATAACAACTGTGGTTCTTCCGTATCCATATTTAAAAAGCGGTCAATCCCACTCATAATATCTGCATCTGCATGATGGAAGCTAGGCTTGAACCTCAGCAGGTCGGATTGTAAAGCAAAACCATGTGTCTCTCCCGGAGTCCTTGCATACTGTATTCCGCATTCCTTTAATATTCTGAATGCTGATTCATCATAAGTGCCAAAGGGGAACACAAATCCTGCTATTTTCTGTTCATAGAAGGCTTCAAGATTCCTGATATCTGTTGAAATTTCATTGTATACGGTTTCCTCGTCAAGTCCCTTCAGATTAGCATGGGTCAAGGTATGCGATGCAATTTCATGCCCTTTGTAAAGCTCCCTCATATCTTTCTGATTCATCCTGTGGATCACGATATTTCCCTGGGTAAACGTGTCGGCTCTTGTCTGGATTCCACTATTCTGGTTAAAAGTTGCTTTCATCTCATATTTGTTAAACAATGCGATCAACCGTCTATCCTGTTCTACTCCGTCATCATAGCTGAAAGTGACCGCTTTCTTCTTACCATTCCACATAATAATTACCATGCCTTTCCGTAACCTGCAAACTTTGGGCCGCAGGCACAAAGTTGCGTGTAAAAAATTCTTTTTTCTTATTTGCAATTCATCTCACCACCTATCGGCGGGAGAATCCTTGCCATTATTTGTTGAATCTTCCCTATATGGTAATATTCTCAGAATTTCATCTGTCTGCATGTTCTGACACCGTTGACGTAAATATCATTTGCCAGTTCTGTGACTAGCCGCATATCCTGCCAGGTTTCACACTTATTCCCCATAAAAGTAATGTTATCAAAATGGACATCATGAACACGTACTTCTTCTGTCGGTGTCTGGTACCCCCGGATTACGGAAACCGGGACATCTCCGTTCAGCACCTGGATATTATCAAAATAGATATCATTAATCTCTCCTTTGGCAAGCTGTTCCGTATATTTGCAAAGCAGAACCTTAATATCGAACAGTTTCTGTTCTGCCTGCTCTACTCTGATGTTTTTATAATGTATATCATGAACATGACCTCCATCTGCCTGATGTATGGAAATCGCCGCACCACCCATGTTTCCTTCATACTGGCAGTGTATGATGTCACAGTCTTCAAATACCAGGTCGTGGATTTCGCTCTGGAGGGCATAACCAAGCTCTATGGCATTACCGGGTTCTGCATTCCAGATTACGTTATTGTGAACACGCACTTTTGTTACATCACGTACCGTTGACGGATCTTCAAACAATCTTTGGGATTTGATGCAGATACTGTCGTCTGTGGAACGGATAAAGCAATTTTTTACCTCTACATCCTGGCTGCTCGTAATATCAATACCGTCTCCCGTTACAATCCTCGACATAATATTCATATTATCAATCACAACATGGTCACACGCCGCAGGAACTACATGCCAGGAAGGTCCGTCTACAGCCGTAAAGCCTTTTAAGAGTACATTATTACACCACTTGGCATAGATAAAGAAACGGTGTGCATTACTGTCCGGCAGATGCCAGCAGGATCCGTTGATAATTCCGTTTCCTACAATGGAAATATTGTCACAGTGGTCTGCATATACACACCCTGATACAACCGCACCTTCCTCAATATAAACCGTATCATTGGACTTTAAAGTAAGAACTCCTACATTATATACCTTGCCCTTTTCAAAGCAGATGGTGGTATCTGCCGGTTTCTCAATCCTGTGCGAGCAAAGTACAAACAATGCATCATGAAGACCACCATCTGTCTCTACAGTAAACTTTCTCGGTTCATCAAGATGGATATGGATTGTTTCTCCTTTTACAGAAGGAACTATGCCAAAGCTGGACGGACGGATTTCAAGTTTTTCATATGATGCATGGATTGAAATCTCCAGATCATACGCTTCGTTATCTACTACAACAACATAGTCAAACGAATCTGTATGGTATACCACTCGCTCTGTTCCATTGCAGGTAACACTGTATTTTGCTGATTTTTCCAATTCATCTACAGAATTTAAAATAAATCTCGGTTCCTTGACCGGGTCCGGATTAGGATAATAAATCAAATCATTTTCAAAATCCTTCATGTCTCTTTTCTCCTATGCTTGTATAATGTTCTCAGAAACAAGGTGGTCACTACTGTTTCCAATACTGATACGCAGTTTCATTCCGCCACTGACGGTTTCCATGTTTTTCCCATAATATGAGAATTCTTCCTGATCAATAAAGAAATCTACATCCTTCTTTTCCCCCGGCTCCAGGAAAACCTTTCGGAAACGGACAAGTTCTTTCTTTGGACGTACTACAGATGCATATAATGTTTCATAATAACACTGGACTACTTCTGCTCCCGCAACATTCCCTGTATTGCACACATTACAATGTATATGTACTTTTTTATCCTGGCCTATCTGCACATCAATGTCCGAAATATCAAACTCTGTATAAGACAATCCATAGCCAAATGGATATAACGGCGTATTTGGGATATCCATATATCTGCTGGTGAAACGATTTTCTGAATTATCTTCTGTAAATATATGTCCGGTTTTTACATCCCAGTAGCTTATGGGCACCTGCCCCACACACCATGGGATACTCACAGATAATTTGCCGGAAGGGTTTAATCTGCCATACACAATATCTATGATTGCTTCAGCTCCCATAGTGCCGGGTCTCCATGCCATAATGACAGCCTTGGATCTTTCCGATATCCTCCGCAGGTCCAATGGTCTTCCTGTAATTACCACAGTCACAATATTACTTGTACGTTCTGCTATTTTTTCAAATAACACCTGCTGTTCCTCCGGCAAAGTCAGAAATGCCCTGCTGGCAGCCTCTCCTGACTGGGACTCATGTTCACCCAGTACACATACAACCGTATCTTCATGGGTTATCGTTTCCAGCCACTGCTCATCCCTTGGCTTGTCAGACAATTCCTGTTCCACCTGCCATACCTTACACTCTTCTTCAGAAAGAATATTGCATCCTGTAATACATTCTGCTTCTATCTGCTTTTTTTGCAAAACATCTTCTATTGTTTCAACTGCATCATGTTCTCCAAAAATTGACCAGCGGCTTAATAGTTCTCTTGACGCTGTATAAGGACCTGCCCAGATAACTTTCTTCTTCCTGCTTAATGGCAGCAGCTTTTCATTTTTCAAAAGGACACAGCTTTCGCCCGCCAGCTGATATGCCTTTTCCCGGTTATGCAAAGTCAGTTTTCCACTCTTTCCAAGACCGGCAAACGGATTTTCAAAAAGCCCCAGCTGATTTTTCATCATCAGGACCCGGAATGCACTTTCATCAACAAACGCTTTCGGGATTTTTCCGCTTTCTACCAGTTTTTCCAGACACAGCATATAAGCAGGACTCATCATATCAATGTCTACACCGGCTTCTGAAGCCTGGATTGCTGCTTCTTCCATATCAGCTGCCACTCCCTGTTCTTCCAGCTGACCTATGGAGCCCCAATCTGAAATTACAGTTCCCTCAAATCCTTCCTTATCCCGCAGAAGCCCTTTAAGAAGTTCCTTATTTCCGCTTATCGGTTTACGGTCAATAGCATTAAAAGCTGTCATGACCATAGCAGGCTTTGCTTTTAATGCCATACGGAAAGGTTTTACATACTGTTCCAGAAATGTCCGCTTGGATATTTCAACATCATTATATTCCCTTCCTGCATTCACTGCCCCATAACCCGCAAAATGCTTCAGGCATGCCGCTATTCCGGTATCATCTTTCTGCTGATAGCCATCTACCATTGCTTTTCCCATGATCCCATTTACATATGGATCTTCTCCAAATGATTCCATCATCCTTCCCCATCTGGGATCTCTTGAAACATCAATCATAGGAGAAAATGTTGCTCTGAGCCCTTCTGAAGATGCCTCTGAGGCAGCTATAGAAGCCGCCTCAGACACCAGTTCCGGATGAAATGAACACGCCTGCCCCAACGGAATCGGAAAAATCGTCCGACATCCATGGATAACATCTGCCATAAAAAGAAGCGGAATATGATGGGGATGCTGTTCCATATATCTGCTCTGAATATCATAAATTTTATCTTTACCGATCACTCCAAGCACTGAACCGGCATATTGAATGATCCATTCCGGTGGTAACTGTTCGCCAACAACACCGGTGAGTACTGCCTCTTTATCGAAGTATACACCAGTGAGCTGCACCATCTGTCCTATTTTTTCCTGTAATGACATTTCTGACAGCAATTGCTGTAATTCATGTATTTCCATAAATACTCCTTATGTTCAATCCGTTTATTTCTAATGTTCATTTCTCCAAAGAGCACCTGAGCTGTTTTTCTGCTTTTTCAATATAATTGTATCATGCAAGCGGCCTTACGCTTCCTTCCGTAATTCCATTTTCATTAAACGCATCGACTCTCACATACACCGTTTCGCCTTCTACCAGCGCTCCAATATTTTGCTCCGGCATAAAGGTCATGCAGCTGTGATACAGCTTGTCCGGTGCAAAACCCCAGAGGACGTTGTATCCGACAGCGTCTGTCTGTGGCTCGATGGTGATGCGCATATCCATAGTTCCGGTCCGCTCTGCCTGGTACTGCGGTGCGGATGGTTTTTCGCCGTTGCCAAGGCCGAAAACACGAAGGCCGGAGATGCATGGATTCTGGCTGTACGGCACTTCAAAAACAGTGAGTTTCAGATAACGGATCTGTACACCCTCTTCTTTTACGATGAAATCATGCGGCAGGTTTGTCTCTGCGTTGGATTTATCTGCCAGAACAAAATAGTTTGTTCCATCGGCGGATGCCTCAAGCAGCCATCTGGTCTTATGCTGGCTCGGGTCGATATATCGTTCCCCCTGACGCTCGCCCGGCAGAGGTGCATCGATTTTGTCATCTGCAAAATTGATCTGTACGGCGCGGACATCTTTTACCTCGCCAAGATCCATCGAAATCCACTCACCCGGCTGATTTCCGGCTGCGCGCCACCAGGTCTGGATATTTTCATCTGTCGCAAACGACGGTTCTCTGCCTTCTTCCGAGGACGATGCCGTCATTGCTTTCTGATAGCTTAAGAGATACCACTCCGGTTCTGCCCACGGGTCTTCTTTTGCCTGCTCCACCGCCATCGGCCAGTCGCCGAACTGCTGATTGCAGAACAGGACACCATCTTTGTCGAAGCCAGCCCGCCAAATGCCGACGCGGCGCTCCATATCGTGGTTTTTGCTGATCTGCATCGTCGCGGTGTGCCACCAGTTTCCATAGCGGTCTTCCATCGTCGAACCGTGGCCGGCTCCGCGCAGGAATCCGCCCGGTTTGTAGGAGTACGGATTATTCTTCGCCAGATGGAACGGGCCGAGCGGAGAATCGCTCTCGTAAACACCGTCACCGTAAACGTTGTATTCCGTTCCCGGGCCGGCATACTGGAGGTAATAGGTTCCGTCATGCTTCGTCATCCATGCGCCCTCGATGAACGGTCTCTGACTGAACATAATTTTGGCAAACCCGATCTGCTCCTCCGTCAGATGATCCGCAGCTTTTCCCTGTGCTTTCAGAAATTCTTTGAATTTTTCAACAGCTTCTTCTTCACTCAGCGGCATTTTGGAATGGTTTTCTCCGACGCGCTCGTATCCGATTTTTTCCGGCTGACCGTAGATCAGTTCTTTTCTCTCGGTCTTTGGAACCATCGTCTCCGGTTCAAGCTCCACACCCCAGATCGGAGTCACGTTATTGCATCCCCAGTAAAAATAGAGCTTTCCGTCATCATCAAGAAACAGGTTCGGATCCCAGAAATCGAAGGTTCCCGGGATGCGCTCGAACGGACCGTTCAGGATATCTTTTGTGCGGTAAAAATCACAGATCGTGCCGCGGCGGGATGCGCTGAAATAGACGTAATCGCCGACCACGCGCACATCCGGCGCATAGTCATACAGCGGCAGGCTGTCCGGCAGACGGTGGCTCTCCCAGTGAACCATATCCTCCGAAACCCAGACGCTCAACGTCATGGATGCAAAAATATAATATTTTCCCTGAAATAAAATCATCGACGGATCGGCGGCCTCGCGGGAAATCTTGTCCTCGCCGCTTCTCATATCCTCGATAAATTGGTAACGGTAGTCCATGTTTAATGGATTGCAGAAATACTGTTTTTTCATGAAGTTTCCTCTTTCCAGACCGTACGTAAAAACCCCTGTTCGTACATCCTTTTTCTCATTATAAAAAAGTTTAGCATATCCTGCGCGGAAAGGAAATGTTCTGATTTGACTTTTTTGTTGCACTTTTTGGACTCTTTTCATCCCCGGACAAAAAAAGAACGGAAGCCGAAGCTCCCGTCCCTTTTCCATGCTTATTTTCTATTTGATGATGTATTTCGCAAACTATCCACCAGCTTCTCATCGTCGGTATCCGCAATGAGTTCCAGCGGCAGATCGACGTAGCTTGCATACCCGGATTTTTCTCTCAGGTATTGGACAAATTTTCGTGTTGGATTTACAATGAAGGTATCTTAGGGTAAAAACAATGCACATACAGGGAGGTATTTTTATGGAGTACACAAAGCTTGGAAATTCGGATTTGAATGTGTCGAGGATCTGCATGGGATGTATGGGGTTTGGCAATGCGAAGAGCGGAATGCATTCATGGACGGTTGACGAGGAACATTCCCGGGAAATTTTAAAACGCGGACTGGAGCTCGGGGTGAATTTTTTTGATACAGCAGCCGGTTATCAGGGCGGAACGAGTGAGCAGTATCTCGGACGCGCACTGAGGGATTTTGCGAAGCGCGATGAGGTTGTCGTTGCAACGAAATTTTTCCCGCGCAGTGCGGAGGAGATCGCGAACGGAGTCAGCGGAAAAGAGCATATTTTAGGGCTGCTGGACCGGAGTCTTACGAATCTTGGCATGGATTATATTGATCTTTACGTCTGCCACATGTGGGATTACCACACGCCGATTGAGGAAGTGATGGAAACGCTGAATACCGCGGTTACTTCCGGAAAAGTACGTGCGATCGGTATTTCCAACTGCTTTGCATGGCAGCTCGCAAAAGCAAATTATATTGCGGATAAGAACGGCTGGGCCAAATTTGTTTCGATTCAGGGACATTACAATCTGCTATTCCGCGAGGAGGAACGCGAGATGGTTCCGTTCTGCAAGGATCAGAATATTGCACTGACACCATACAGCCCGCTGGCTTCCGGCCGCCTGGCAAAAAAACCGTCGGAGCTTTCCAAACGGCTGCAGGAAGATACGTACGCAAAAGGAAAGTATGATGCGACGAAAGAAAAAGACGCCATCATTATCGACCGCGTCGGTGAACTTGCAAAGAAGAAGGGGCTGACGAGAATCCAGATTTCGCTCGGATGGCTGCTCACAAAAGTTACTGCTCCGGTTGTCGGGGCGACAAAGGTATCGCATATTGAAGAGGGCGTCAAAGCCATCGGTGTACAGCTGACACCGGATGAGATTGCTTATCTCGAAGAGCCATATGTCCCGCATGCACTGGTCGGCGTAATGCGCGAGAATCCTTGAGAAAGGCTACTTCTTCGGTGAAAAACTGTATCGACCGACAAAAGTTATTGTTTCTCAAAATCCCTGTCAAAAGTAATGCTCTGAATACCATTCAAAAGCACCGGCCAAATGGTCGGTGCCTAAATACTGGTTTCATCAAAAATGGTTCATCTTATACCACACATAAATATGCAAAATATCCTGCATAGCATAAAAGCATAACGACACCACACGTTTTCCGTAATTCCCTGTTCTTGTACGTCCCAATCCATAAAACCAGACCTGCCAGAATTGCGATTCCTGTGTCTACAATAAATTTAGTTTCAAATGGCACAGGACAGATCAGCGCGGCTGTTCCAATTACAAATAAAATGTTAAAAATATTGCTTCCGACAATATTTCCGATTGCAATCCCTGCATTTCCTCTTTTTGCCGCTGTCACAGATGTTACCAGCTCTGGAAGAGATGTTCCGAGAGCAACAATCGTCAGTCCGATAAAACGCTCACTCATTCCAAAGTATCGGGCAATCTCGGTTGCCCCGCTGACGGCAAAATCACTTCCTTTTACAACCAGGACGCCGCCTGCCACCATCAAAAGAAGACATTTCCAGACAGGATAATTTTTCGCTTCCTCCTCTTCCGGATTTTCCCCCTTTTTCGACATTACAAACAAATAGCTAAGATATACAAGAAACAGTGCCCATAAGACTATGCCCTCGGCAAACGTTACTTTTCCTCCTGTCATTCCGCATATCATTAAAACTACCGTAACAAACATCATAAATGGTATTTCATAAAACAAGGTAGACCTTTGTATTGCCACACTTGTTATTAATGCCGTAAGTCCGAGAATAATAAAAATATTCAAAATATTGCTTCCAACCACATTTCCTATCGTAATTCCTGCGTTCTGCTGCATCGCTGCGGTAATACTTACAGCAGCCTCCGGCATACTCGTTCCCATTGCAACAATGGTAAGTCCGATAATCAGCTGGGGAATTCCAAACTTTCTTGCTATGCTTGCAGATCCTTCCACAAACCAGTCTGCTCCTTTTACCAGAAAAAGGAAACCCACTATCAAAATCCCTGCCTGTAACATCATACGTATCTTCCTCTCTTTCTTTTGCATTCTTTGCAGCAGGTGTTATAGGCATAAAAAAAGAGACTCCTACTGCATCTACAGTAAAAGTCTCGCTATTTAATCACTTTCCGAGTTATTGAGTATCAATAGCTGTACTGACGAAGAAGTGAACACGGTTGGCTAGCTACTCCCTTTTATTTTTCCAGTTTATCAAATCTCTTTCTTTTCGTCAACGTTTTTTATTTCTCTTTTTAACCGAATCAAGCAAGTAGCGAAGCGGATTGCGAATATCCGCTTTGACAAGAAAAAATAGAGTATGGATTGTTTCCATACCCTTTTGATTTTCACAAATCCTTTGTCTGGTTCTGGTTTTATTACATCATCATTGAGGAAAATCATATCATTATTCTTACACCATGCCGGAATCCATCTTCTGCAAATCCAAAAAACCTCCAAACTGAATCACTCTGTATGATTTCAGTTTGAAGGTTCTGGTCATTCTTTATTCCAGGTTCATGCACAATCCCCAATCCTGGTCATTGGCATACGGATCGGCAAAATCGGTTTTCTGGCCGTTGACGGAATACGGATACAGGTACGCACAGGTCGCTGTTCCATCCTCAAAGAACATGGACAGCACGCCGCGCAGGGAATGCTCACCGCGAATATTATATTCTTCGTTTCCGGTCAGGCGAGCGTAGCGCTTGAAGGTTCGACCGTTTTCTGCACTCCAGTAGTGCGGGAAAGTATCTCCGAAGACTCTGCGTTTTCCGAACCAGTAGCCGTCCCAATGGCGGATTGCAGTTTCATGCAGATGATAGTCCGGCTGCTGGCCGTCGAAGAGTTCGAGGACGGCGATCTGCTGCTCGGCTCCGCGCAGGTATTTTTCTTCCCCTGTCACTTCGTAAACCTGAAGAATGACTTCGGCCGCCGGCTGTACGATCGATTGCTCGTAATTTACTTCCGAAGCCGGATAAGCCGTTCCAATCTCAATCAGTTGATCAGCATGACATCGAAACAGATCTCTTACTGTTTTCAGATCCTCCTGTTCTCCTGCTTTTTCCAACTCATGACAGAGCATCACAATCGGCATTTCAATCGGATAAAAACGGAATCCATCCTGTTCATAAAATTTCTCTGTGATATGAACTGCTGTCTTCAGATCTTCTTTTTCTCCCCACAGCTTCCAGCATTCAAGAAAGAATGTCACTGCCCATGGGTAGTTGTAAAGCCGAAAATAGCTGTTGTCTTTTCCTGAGCAGTTGCATACAAGTCCAGTTGATGCATTTACCAGCTCGCGAAGATAGAATGCATGATACTCACGAAGACTCTGCTCCGCTTTTTCCCGGTCTTTTAAAAGATTCTGCTGCAGTGCCCGTGCAATCAGCACGCCCATTCCCGTACGCTCTCTTCCGGCATTGAAATCATTCTCCGACGTGCAGACGAGAATTTTTTCTTCGTTATCATACGGCAGATAGGCACCCTGCAGTTCTTTGATCTTTCCATGATACTGCTGGTGATCAACAATAAACGCACACCGTTTTGCAGCCAGTGTTTCCGGCCGCTCCTGCACGAGAAGACGGCAGGTGGTTTTCACCTCGTCGGCACAGATCGAAAGTACATACTCCCCTGTTTTTTCATTTTCAAACAGATATTCATAAACACTATTTTCCGTCTTTTCCAGCGATGCTCCGTTTATCGTCACTTTTTCCGCTGGAAATGTCGGCTCAATGGTTACCTTACTCGTCTCTCCCGGATAAATCACATACTGCTCAGCATCCACCAGAATCACCCGGGGAAATGCTCTTAATTTCTCCCGGAAATCTTCGCGTCCCCGATGCGGAAATACCTTCCACTCCAGCTTCATTGTATCTCCCGGCGCAAATTCCTGTGCGGACGGGTGCAACCAGAAGCAGCCTCTGTCATTGCTCTGCAGTTTCAGATCGCGCTCAATACTGTAAGCAGAAAGACTGCCTTTTGTGAGTACCATTCCAAGATGCGGAGCCGCACCGCCCATGCGGAGTGCCATGATATAACTGGTATTTTCCCCGCAGAAAATATGTGCATGGCACCGGTAATCACGGCAGGTCACACTGTCCGTGTAGCGGTCCTGCAACGGAAATGAAACCCCAATACTTCCGGCATTTGTAAAATACGGATGCGCACCGTTGTAAGAAACCACAATCTTCGTTGTCAGCACATCTCCGTCTTTCTCATTCTGCACCTCAGCCGAAAACTCCGGCGGGCATTTTACCTCGGCGTATGGGAACTCCTCCCGCAGCCAGTTCATCTGTTTTGGATCTTTGGAAAATACAATTTCTTTCACGTTCCCAACTCTCATTTTTTATTTCCCCTTTCGTTTTTTCTTTGATCCCGCTTTTTGAACTCCATGTAAAATTTATTTGCTGCTTTGATCATACTATATCTATATGCTCTTTTCTATATCTCTTTTTCCATTACCGTTCACTGCTCTTAATATAACCCTCACAATCCTCTTTTCCAGTTTTGTTTTACAAAAGAACGGTTCCATACGCCTGCATCATTTTTCCGTTTTACTTTATTTTTTCTTTCTTGCCGATAGTATTTTTTCTCAATTTTTGCTATACTGAAAATGTATGCGTATCAAACTCCGGCATTGCTCTTTCAAGCTGCCGACACATACATAAACTTCATAAAAGGGGGTATCTTTTTCATGGATACGTATGTCATTTTAAAAGACCTGGCAATCATTATCGTATTCGCAAAATTGTTTGGTATTCTTGCCAGAAAATGCAAGGCTCCGCAGGTTGTGGGCGAGCTGATTGCAGGTATTGTCCTTGGACCCAGTGTGCTAGGACTTGTTCAGCAGTCTGACTTTCTTGCACAGATGGCTGAGATCGGTGTCATTTTGCTGATGTTCTCCGCAGGTCTTGGCACCAGCCTGAAGGATCTGCTCCGCACCGGAGTGAAATCCCTGCTGATCGCCTGTTCCGGTGTTTTTGTTCCTCTCGTTCTTGGAGCCATCTTATACATGAGTTTTTATGGCTTCTCTGCTGTCGGAACGGAAGAATTTTACCACGCTGTTTTTATCGGTGTTATTCTGACTGCAACATCGGTCAGCATCACCGTACAGGCCTTAAAAGAACTCGGCAAACTGAAAACAGAGGTTGGAACAACCATCTTAAATGCAGCCATCATCGACGATGTCATTGGTATCATTGTGCTGACTGTTGTCATCGGTTTTAAAGATCCGACATCCAATCCGCTGAAAGTAGCAGCCTCCACCATTCTGTTTTTTGCCCTTGCGATTGTGCTCGGTTTTCTCTGCTTTAAGCTGTTCAACCGCATGAACTCCGTATTTCCGCACACCCGCCGTCTCCCGATTCTGGGTCTTGCACTCTGCTTCGGACTGTCCTACATTTCCGAAAAATATTTCGGCATCGCCGATATTACCGGTGCATACGTTGCGGGCGTTATCCTGTGTTCCCTCGATTCTTCCGATTACATCGAAGAAAAAATGGATATCAGCTCCTATATGATTTTCGGACCGATTTTCTTTGCAAGTATCGGACTCAAAACAACGCTCAGCGGCATGAACGAGAAATTCGTACTCTTTGCCATCTGTTTCGTCATCGTCGGCCTTGTCGCAAAAATTATCGGCTGTGGCCTGATGTCAAAGGGATGCGGCTTTACCTGGGGCGACAGCCTGAAAATCGGTGTCGGTATGATGACCCGCGGTGAAGTCTGTCTGATCGTCGCGCAAAAGGGTCTGAATGCAGGCTTTTTATCCGGCGATTTCTTCAGTGCCGTGATTCTGCTGATTCTTTTCTCGAGTATTGCAACACCGATTATACTGAAAATCTTATACGCGAAAATGCCGACGGCAAAAGATTCTGCAAAGGCATCCTGACTTTCCTTTTACCAAAACAGGGCGCTGTGCCATTTCCTGCACAGCGCCCTGTTTTTTTCGTATCAACCGGTAAGTTCTGATTTCTTCTACCACAGAATCTTCTCTGCCTCAGCTCCATCCGCAAACGGTCCCGGCATTGCTGCCACGCCGCGGTGCTCGCCGAGATAATCCTGATCGAAGATAATCGTGCTTCCGTCCGGATCTTCGAATCTCTGCTCCGGCTCGAAGGCGTATCCTAAAATATCACTGTTGATAATTCCCGTCCGGAAATCCTTCAGGAACTCATACACGTTCGTCTTGATGGAATAGTGGCCGTCTTTTTCCACAAGTTCCACCTTAACCTGGTTCTCGTTATCCATAAGATTCTCTTTTTCATTCACACACGCCTTTGCTCCGTTAAAGTAAGCGTTTCCGTTTACCCAAACCGGCAGATGGCACTTGTTGTGATACGGCTCCAGCTTGCTCATGTCGGCCGGTTTGTCCAGCTCAAAGTGGCTGATCCACTCGTCATAGGTCGGATACTCGTCGAACACATGCGTTCCGACCTCCTGGTTATCCTCCATCTTGAAGCCCATGTCCTCAACCGTTTCTGTTTCCTCAACCGGGTAATTCTGGATAAAGATGTTGTTGTAGAACCGGTCATCGCCATGCAAGAATGTCATGAATCCGGCAACCTCGGTACGGTGACGGATGTGATACGGCGTGTAACGGTCTCCTGTTCCGCCGCCAACTGCAGTTAATGAGCCAAGCATCAGATTGTGTACGCAGGCAATACCATCGGTCGCCATACGAACGCTGACCGGTGAGAGCATAATATTGTTATCGATCAGTGTCGGACCATGACCAACCTCGATGAAAATATCCTGACTCATCATTGCGCCCTCTGCCTTTGGTGTTCCCTCCGGCGGGCAGTTGTCGTGCAGCAGGTTCTGGGTCAGGCGTGTTCCCTGTGCCTCCCAGTCGCACCAGATGCCCATCGTACAATGATGAATGTGATTTCTTCTCATCACAACATCGATCGCTGCATGCATCTTGATACCTGAAATCTCGGCTCCGCCAAGCTGCTGCATATTGTTGATGTTGTGAATGTGGTTGTCCTCAATGATACTGAACACACCGCCCATCCGTCCGACAATACCGGTCTGCTCACAGTGATGGATGTGGCAGCGGCGGATGATATGGCTTCCGATGTTCTCCTTCGTCCATCCATGATACTGGCCGCGGCAGACAGCATCACGCTCCATCTGGGTCGGGCTTTTTACGTGTTTTCTGGTAAAGTAATGGTCGTTCTCCGGATCGTAATATTTTCCGAGCGAAATACCGCAGCACTTGCTGTTGCTGACCTCACAGTCCTCAATAATCCATCCCTTCGACCAATGCGGACCGATCATACCGTCCTGATAAGCAGCCGGCGGCGCCCATGTCGTTGCCGCCTTGCTGACATCAAATCCACTGAACGTAATGTAATTTATGCCTGTTTTCGACGGCATAAAGCAGTTCCGGCGCACGTTGATTTCTACTTTTTCCTCCGTCGGGTTTTTACCCTGGAAATTTGCGTAGATGACCGTCTGATTTTTCTCTTTGTCCTGCTCGGTATACCATTTGTAAACCGACCACTCCGGCTCCCAGGACGGCGCATAAACCTCGCCCTTGATACACTCCTCGAGCGTCTCTGCCTCGTATAACTGGCGGTCATTCAGATAAACTGCGCCGGTATGGCGTACTACCGGTGCAAAATACCAGTCACCGCCGACCATTGTCGTGTATGGGTTATAATTGCCAAAAACTCCGTTGTCTACACGGCATACCCACACATTATCTTTGTAATGCTCCCAGTCATTCATCGTTTCCGCACCGGTGATCTTTGCGCCGAGCGGCTTCTCACTCTTATAGACGATTCTTGCATTCTCGGTTCCGCCGTTGACCGGATCAACATATTCATGGTAGATACCAGGTGCAACCAGAACTTCATCTCCTGCCTTTGCAATTTTTGCCGCATCGTTGATAAACTTGAACGGCATCTCTTTTGTTCCGTTTCCATTCTTCGGAGCGGAATTATTAACATAGTAAATCATTTCTCTATACTCCTTTTTGTTATAGTAAAACCCGAAAACCCTGCAAAAAAGGCTGTGACGCAATCATTCACTCTCTGCGGCGCTGAATTTTTTACGCTATTTTTTGCGGGTCTATAGAATTTCTTTACGATAATGCTTCTTCCGCAGCCTCTTTTGATGCAAACGGGCCCGGCAGCGGATGAATGCCCTGACGGTTTCCGAAGTAGTCATATCGGAACACGATCGGCGTTCCATCCGGATTCTCATATTTCTGTTCCGGCTCAAATGCCATGCCAAGCGTCTCCGTTGAGATCACTGCACAGGCATTCTGCGGCAGATAATCGTAAACATTGGTCTCCAGTTTCCATTTTCCGTTCTCTTCTTTTACACCGATGGTGATTTCATGCTCGGTATCTACTACAGCGTCCTGTTCCTGCTCCGCCGGCTTCGCCCCATTGAAGTAAACGTTTCCGCCAAGCCATACCGGCAGCTTCTCGTAATACAGATCCGGTGACTTTCCGGAGCCCATTCCGCAGTAGCCCTCAAATCTTGCCACGTACTCCTCCAGCGTCGGATATCCGCTGTACGGTGCGGTTCCTGCTGTCAGATTTCCGTCATCCCACTCATTATCTCCGGTCAGTTTACGGATTTCTTCCATTCCCGCACGAACCGGCTTCTGGATGAAGATATTATTGTAGAACCGGCAGTCACCGTGAAGAACTGTCATAAATCCGTTGATCTCCGTGCGATGCGGCACATGGTACGGTGTGTAGCGCGGCGACGGCAGCTTGTCGGAGCCATTGTTGACACCTCGGCCGACAGCAGTAAACGATCCCGCGATCAGGTTATGTACTACCGCAACACCCTGTGTTGCCAGCTTCATAGCGCGGTCCGAAAGCAGTACGTTATTGTCCACCAGCGTCGGTCCGTGGGAAATTTCAATAAAGATATCCTCGCCGATACCGTCCATACCTTCTGGATTTGCATTTTCCTCGTTCGGCAACGTATTGTCATGGAACAGGTTCTGCGTAACACGTGTGCCCTGTGCCTGCCAGTCGAGCCAGAGGCCTCTCGTACAGTGATGGAAATGGTTTCTTCGAATGATCACATCGATTGCTGCATGCATCTTGATGCCGCCGATCTCCGCACCCGCAAGGTTCTGTTTATTATTGATATGGTGAATGTGGTTATCCTCAATAATCGAGAACACACCGCCTAAGTGGCCTACAATACCCGTCTGTCCACAGTCGTGGATGTTGCACCGGCGGATGATGTGGCTTCCGATGTTTTCCTTTGTCCATCCCTCCCGCTGCGCCTGGCAGATACAGTCACGCTCCGTCTGTGTACCATCTTTGAATTTCCATTTGAGCCATTTATTGTCATTGTTCGGCTGTCTGTATTTTCCAAGTGAAATGCCCGAGCACTTCGAATCTGAAATCTCACAATCCTCGATGATCCATCCCTTTGACCAGTGCGGGCCGACCATTCCTTCCTGATATGCCGTCGGCGGAGCCCACTGGGTTGCCGCCTGTTTTACAACAAAGCCGGACAGCGTGATATAACCGATGCCCTCCTTCGATGGATAAAAGCAATTCTCGCGCACATTAATTTCCACCGTTTCCTCATTCGGGTTTTTCCCCTGGAAATTCACATAGAAAACGGTCTCATTCTTCTCTTCGTCCTGCTCCACATACCAGGTGTAAACCGTGAATGCCTGATCCCAGGATTTTTTATAGATCTCCGGCTTTTTCACCTGATCCAGACTTGTCACCTCATACATGGATTTTCCATTCAGATACACTTCTCCGGTATGTGCCGTGTAGGATGCGATAAACCAGTCACCGCTGACCAGTGTCGTATATGGATTGTAATCCCCAAACAATCCGTTCGAAACGCGCGCTGTCCACACATCACCTTCCAAATGCTCCCAGTTATCCACAATTTCCGCACCGGTAATCACAGCTTTTCCCGGTTCCACAGAACGGTACACAATTCTTGCATCCTCACATCCCGCATTCGCCGGATCTACATATTCCCGATATACGCCAGGCGCTACAAGCACCTCGTCGCCGGGCCTTGCAATTTTTGCCGCCTCGGAAATCGTCCGAAATGGATATTCCTTCTGCCCATTTCCGCTTCGCACAGCATTTCCATCTACATAAATCTGCATTTTTCGCTTACCTCTCACTTCTTCACTCTTCATAAACTTTTATTGTGAATTTTCGCCAAAATCACATCACTCTTTTTCCGATTTCTGCCGTTCTTCACAATTTTCATATCTTAACCATAATACAGATCCTAGTAAAACACTACTTATATATTGCCGATCATTGCCCAGATGTTTCGATTTTTTCTATATTTTTTCTCTCTTCTGTTGTATAATACCGTTTATCAGATACGGAGGATTCTTTTGCCATGAAAAACGATTCGACTTCTTTTTTCGAAAACAATCATTTTGCTAACAGCTATGTTTACGATATCTCTATTTCGCATGTCCCCGCCTATTTCGGTCTGCACTGGCATCACTATATTGAAATTGTGCTTGCACAGGATGACGGCATTATCTATGAAGTAAATGGAGAAACCTTTCCGCTAAAGCCCGGTGATCTTCTTTTTATCTGGCCCGGCGAGCTGCACGCTGTTTCCACAACCAACAGAGAACATCGCCTGATCATGCTTCAGCTCGATGCAGATTTTCTGGAAAAACGCGTGGATTTCCAGTCTGTTGCTTATCTTTTTTATCAGATCCGTCTTCTGAATCAGAACAACTTCCCGGAAATCGAAAAACTCCGCGGATTTCTGACAGAGCTGCGCAGGCTCTCCCTCTCCGGTATCAGTTTTTCCGAGCTGCGCGGATGCGTTCTGCTGTATCAGTTTTTTATTCTGCTCGGCGAAAATCTCTCCGTGCCGACCGAAACTGCCGCACCGCAAAAAACAGGCCATTCCGCACAGGTACACCGCCAGATGATTGCTGCATGTACCTGGATCTCGAGTCACTGCACCGAACCGGTTTCTCTGGAAGAAGCATCAAAGGCCGCCGGATTCTCCCGCTGCCATTTTTCCAAGCTGTTCCGCGCATACACCGGCCTCTCCTTCACGGATTTCGTTACCAGGGAACGGCTCCATATCGCCGAAAACCTGTTAAAAAAACCGGATCTCACGATCACCGAAGTGTCGCTCGAATCCGGTTTTAACAGTATTTCTACGTTTAACAGAGTCTTTTTGAAATCAAAAAATGTAAGCCCTACCGACTTCCGTCAGATGTACCTGCAATCCTATCAGAAATAGGCTATGAATTCGGCATGGCCTCCGGTCTTTCGCAGGTGGATGGAACCTTCTCAAATGCACCCGTTTCCGCACTCTTCATAATCTGATCAATCACATCCAGTACATGGTATGCCATTTTGGCATTCGCACGGTTTAGTCTGCCCTCTGCAATTGCTTCTGCCATCTCGGACGGACCGAGGCCGCGGCTGTTTTCGCTGTAGGCAAAGCCATAATCCAGCACTTCCGGAACTGCCTGCTGTGTCCAGTCCTTCACACCCGGAATGTAGACGATATCGCCGCCGAAATTGTTCGGATCCACCAGCTTTAAAATACCTTTTTTGCCGTAAATTGTGAATACCGCCTGATCGTTGATGGTGCTGTCGCCGTTGACACAGAATGTGCCGGTCACGCCGTTTTTCATTTCCAGAATCGTGAAAGCCTGGCTCTCGTTGCTGTAGTCAAATTCCTGGCCGTATTCCGGGCTGTCCGGGACGACATTGACGCGCTTCGGCGCAAGGTTGCGCACGGAGGAAACGACACGGTCCACCGGGCCGAAAAGGCTGACGATGGCGGTCAGATAATAAACACCGAAATCGTAGCAGATACCGCCGCCCGGCATCCGCAGAAAACGGAAGATGCTCGCCAGCAAATCAAGATCGCGGTTTGCGCATGCTTCGAAAGATGTCACCTCGCCGATCAGCCCGTCGTCGATCGCTTTTCTTGCGGTCTGCAGTGCCGATCCAAGGAAGGTGTCCGGTGCGGAACCGAGATAGAGATGTTTCTCCTCTGCCAGCTCGATCAGTTTCGCTGCCGTTTCCGGTGCGAGGGTCATTGTTTTTTCAGTGTAAACGTGTTTTCCGGCTTCCAGTGCCTGACGGATCAGCCCCTCGTGGGTCGGTGCCGGTGTCAGAATGACTACCATTTCAATCGACGGGTCTGCCAGAATTTCCTCGTAGGTACAGCCCTTGATGCCATACTGCTCTGCTTTCTTTTTCGCATGTTCAAGATGGCCTGCGCAGCATGCTGCTACCTCAAGATTCTCAAAGTTATGAATCATGTTCGTCAGATAAATATCACTGATCGCTCCGCAGCCGACAACGCCGACTCTCATTTTTTTCGTTTCTGTTGTTCCCATTTGTAAAAATCCCCTTTACTCTTTGTTTTTTGATTCTGTTCTGATAAAAACCCTTATCTTTTTTATACAACGAAATGTCTGAAAAAACAAGCATTCCGGCTCATATTTCACTTTCAAAATGAAAAAACCGCCCACGGTTTCTGCAGATTCTCTGCATCACCGCGGACGGCCTTTTTCTGTTGTTTACTCCACGCTTTTCAGCGATTCAATCATATCAATTTTTCTTAACCGGTAGAACATCATAAAGTTGACGAACAGGGCAAACGCCAGGGTAATCAGGGCGCTCCAGCCGTAGCTCCGCGGGAACACGTTTCGTCCGAACATCATCATATCGACCTCGACGGTCTGAATTACGCAATGATGTAAAAACGTTCCAATTCCCATGCCCGCGATAACGCCGAACAGTGTCAGCACCATGTTTTCCCGGTACACGTACGATGCCACCTCGCCGTCGAAGAAGCCGAGCACTTTCAGCGTTGCCAGCTCTCTCTGTCGTTCGGTGATGTTGATGTTGTTCAGGTTGTACAGCACCACAAACGCCAGCAGGCCCGCCGATACGATCAGCACCACGATGACGATGTCGAGAGAACGAAGCATGTTGTCAATCTGATCAATCAGGTCGGATGTGAACGAGATTGCCGCTACACCGTCGTACGTCATGATTTTTTCTCCGAGTGCTGTCTCATAATTGCTCGACGTGTCCTGATATTTCATCAGAAGCTGGTTGTAATCCGGCGCTCCGCCGAACAGCTCCTCGTAGAGATCCGGGGCCAGATACAGATAATGGCGCACGTAGTTTTCGACGATGATCGAAATCTTTACGTCCACAATATCGTCGCCTTTTTTCAGCTGAACCGTGTCGCCTGCTTTTACGCCGAGCATCGTTGCTGTCTTTTCGCTGATGGCTGCGCCGCCGTCGGTCGGGAATTCGTAAACTTCTCCGCTTTTCCGGTCTCGGAAGGCATAGAAGTCATTGAAATTCGTCAGTTCTTTCGGCACTTCAAGCACTGCATCCACGGTCTTTTTGTCGGTCTGCAGTTCGATGTTCTGGCAGTACATTTCCAGCAGCTCATCGATGCCGCTGTGGTTTTCCAGATCGGTCTGCAATGCTTCTTTTTCGGATTCATCCACATCTGAATTCAGCACAGCATTCGCCTGATAGGTGAAGAGGCTGACGAACTGGTTTTTCGCAATCGCGGTGATGGAATCCTGAAGGCCGAAACCGACGAGGATCAGACCCATGCATCCGCCGATTCCGATAACGGTCATGAAGAATCGTTTTTTATACCGTACCAGATTCCGCACGGTTGATTTCTGCGTAAAGTTCAGATGTTTCCAGAGTACGCCGATACGTTCCAGGAAAATCCGTTTGCCGTTTTTCGGTGCTTCCGGCCGCATCAGCTCTGCCGGACCTGCGGCGAGTTCTTTGTAGCATGCCGCGATCGTCGCCACGCCGGTGCAGGCTGCACTCGCCAGAATCGCAAGGCCTCCCTGCTCCCAATTCAGCGGGGTCATGTAATACGGGAGTCCGGTATACAGCATGCCGTAGGCATTCATAATAACCCAGGGCAGGATTTTTTCTCCAACCACCACGCCCGCGAGAGCGCCGGATACGGTGGAGAGCATCGCGTATGCGAAATATTTAAAGGCGATCACGCCGTCGGAATAACCGAGGGCTTTTAACGTTCCGATCTGCTGACGCTGTTCCTCGATCATTCGTGTCATCGTCGTCAGGCTGACGAGAGCAGCCACGAGGAAGAAGATAACCGGGAAGAATTTTCCGATATTCGAGATACGGCCGGCATCCTGACCGAAGCTCTCAGTTGACGTTACCTTATCCCGTCCCCAGACGTACCACGTTGGTTTTTTCAGGTCTGCGAGTGTTTTCTCACCGTCCGCAATTTCCTGCTTCGCATCCGCGATTTCTGGTTCGGCGTCGGCTTTTGCTTTTTCGTATTCGGCTTTGCCGTCCTCAAGTTCTTTTTCTTTATCGGCAATTTCCTGTTTCGCATCCGCAAGGGAGATTTTTCCGTCGGCGATTTCCTGTTTCGCGTCGGCAAGCTGGGTTTCACCGTCGGCAATCGTCTGCTTGGCTTCGGCGAGCTGACTTTCTCCATCGGCGATCGTCTGCTTGGCTTCGGCTAACTGGGTTTCGCCGTCGGCGATCGTCTGTTTCGCTTCTGCAATTTGACTTTCTCCATTGCTTATCGTTTGTTTTGCGTCCGCCAACTGGCTTTCTCCGTCGGCAATTGTCTTTCTTCCTTCCGCAAGCTGAGCCTCGCCCGACTGAATCGTCTGCTGATATGATGCAATCTGCTGCTCGCCATCCGCGATCTGCGCTCTGGCGGCTGCAAGCTGTGCTTCGCCCTCTTCCAGTTTGCTGCGGTTTGCCTCGATCTGTGCTTCTCCTTCTTCGATCTGCGCTTTCGCTGCATTGAGCTGTGCTTCTCCATCCTCCAGCTGTTTCTGGTAAGCACTTGCCTGCGCTTCTCCATCTGCAATCTGCGCAAGACCGGCTGTAACCTGCGCTTCACCGTTTTCCAGTTCTTCTTTTGCAGCAGCAAGCTCGTCCTCACCGGCGGCGCATTCCTGCTCTTTTTCCGTTAACTGCGCATCTGCCGCTGCAAGCTGATTTTCCGCATCTGTAATCTGTGCCTCTGCTGCTACAAGCTGAGCCTCTGCTTCAGCGCTGGCTGCCTCAAACGCTGCGATGTTTTGTTCCAGAAATGTTTTCTGCTCATGCATCGTGGAAAGCTGCTGTGCTAACTCTGTCTGCTTTGCTTCCAGCGCAGTTTTCTGTTCCAACAGGGATGCATACACTTCATCTTCTTCTGTCAGTCCGTCAAGCTGAGCCGTAATCGCCTCGATCTGCCCTGCCACTTCTGTCTGCGCAGCTTCCACGTCTGAAAGCTGGCCGCCAAGCTGGGCTAACTGATCCTTTGCTGTTTCGTACTGGTTTTTCTGCTCCTCGTACGCTGCTTTCTGCGCTTCATACTGTGCGCGTCCTGCAGCGGTTTCTTCTTTTTTGCTTTCCAGTTCCTCACGCGCGGCGGAAAGCTGTTCCTTCGCAGCATTTAATTCTGTTTCTTTTACGGAAAGCTGTTCTTTTGCCGCATTCAGTTCCGTCTGTTTCTGACTCAGCTCAGTTTTTGCTGCCGAAAGCTGCGCCATTTTTTCTTCTAACTCTGTTTTACCAGATGCAAGTTCTGTTTCTTTCGCTGCGAGCTGTGTCTTTCCGTCAGAAAGTTCTTTTGCTTTCGCTTCCAGTGCTGCCTTTCCGCTTTCCAGCTCTGCTGCTTTCTGATTCAGCGTTGTTTTTCCGCTTTCCAGTTCTGCCGCTTTCTGACTCAGCGTCGCTTTTCCACTTTCCAGCTCTGCCGCCTTTGCTTCCAACGTCGCCTTTCCGCTCGCAAGTTCTGCCTCTTTGTCTTTCAGCGTTGCCTTGCCGGATACCAGTTCCTGTTCTTTATCGGCGATCGTTGCTTTCGCACTGAGAAGTTCCTGCTCTTTTTCTGCAATGGCCTGTTTTCCGTCAAGGAGTTCCTGTTCTTTCTCAGCAATCGTCTGCTTTCCGTCAAGGAGCTCCTGTTCTTTGTCCTTTAACGTCTGCTCACCGTCGAGAAGTTCCTGCTCTTTGTCTGCAATCGTCACTTTCGCGTCGGCAAGCTGCTGTGCGCCGTCATCCAGTTCTGTTTTGGCATCGGCTAATTTCTGCTCTGCATCAACGACCTGCTGTTTTGCATCGTCGATCTTCTCCTGGCCTTCGGTTTTGACTGCCGTATACCGCCGATCGCACGCCGCGTCCTCGAGTGCTTCGATCTTTGTCTGTACAGCCTTCACCGTCTCATCATACGCATCGCTGTAGCTCGCCTCTTCCTGCGCGCCGTCCGCCTGGACGTAAATCTCTGTATAGAGATCCGAGGTAAATGTCTCCGGAAGCAGCAGTGCAAAACTGTTGATGCTTCCATTTCCAATCGAGCCCGTTCCGCGGTTCAGATCCATATAATAAGGGAGCGTCGCCGAACCAACAATCGTAAACGTGTCCCCGGTCAGCGAATCTGAGAGCGGATCCTCCGTTCCGGAAGTGAACGTTACCTGATCTCCGATCTCACAGCCGGAACTTTTTAGAAACTGCGTATCAACAAGAATTTCATCCTCTTTCTCCGGCATCCGTCCCTCGACCACGCGCGGCTCATTCACACCATCCGTCAGCGCAATCAGCTTCACAACCTGCTCGCTCTCGCCGATGTCATGCAGCACTTCCACCGTTTTTCCGCCGTAGACCGCTTTCACGCCATCCGTCTTCGCGATATCCGCCAGATCATCGTCTGTCAGCCCCAGCGTTCCAAGGACTTTCAAATCCATATAATTTACTTCATCATAATACCGGTCCGCCGAAACCTTCATATCTCCTTCCGCCGACCGAATGCCCGAGAAAAACGCCGCGCCAAGAAGCACGATGAAAAAGACTGACAGAAACCGCCCCTTGTTCTTTGTGATTTCCCGGATAAAGTCTTTTCGAAATGCTCTCATCGTCCACCTACCATTCTATCTCTTCCACCGGCGTCGGGTTCTCATTTGTTTTCATTCCCGCCACTTTTCCGTTTCGGATTTTAATCACGCGGTCCGCCATCGGTGTCAACGCCGAGTTGTGAGTGATGACAATGACCGTCATCCCCTTCTCCCGGCAGGTATCCTGCAGCAGCTTTAAGATCGCTTTTCCCGTCACATAATCGAGCGCGCCGGTCGGCTCATCGCAGAGCAGCAGTTTCGGATTCTTCGCCAGCGCACGCGCAATCGCCACACGCTGCTGCTCTCCGCCCGAAAGCTGCGCCGGGAAGTTATTCATTCTCTCTTCCAGCCCAACCTCCGCAAGCATCTCCGACGCATCCAGCGGATGCTTACAAATCTGCATCGCCAGCTCCACATTCTCGAGCGCCGTCAGGTTCTGCATCAGATTATAAAACTGAAAAACAAATCCAATATCCTCCCGCCGGTACTGGATCAGCTTCTTACCGCGGTATTTGCTGATTTCCGCGCCGTCCACCAGCACCTTTCCGGAAGTCGCCGTGTCCATGCCGCCTAAAATATTCAGCACCGTCGTCTTACCCGCACCGCTCGGTCCAACAACAATCACAAACTCACCCTTTTCCACATCAAAGCTGATCCCATCCGCAGCCTTGATGGTAATCTCACCCATTTGATAGGTCTTGGTTACATCCTGAAGACTCACATATCCCGCCATGCCGCCGTGTTCCTCCTATGCAAAAAATCGATATTTCCTATTTCTTTTATTGTATCAATCTACAGCCGCGGCGGCTAGTCCTAAGTGGGCGAATTTACTGTTTTTTTATAAATGGCATCCCCCCTTTATTTCAATACTGCCCTGATCATACATCTTATCCCAACCAGAATAATCACCACCTCCTGTAATCTCTGTGCCATCTCCACCGCAGCCGTGCCGCCAAATAAAGAATTGCTATAACAACTAACAAAACAGGAAACGCAGATGATAACAGCCTGACAACAAAAACGGCAATTCTGGCCGTTACCGCTTCAAAATTCAAAATAATTCCAATTGCTGCAATCCCTGACAGCAGAGAACAGATTATCACAGCAATCGTCACTCCCGATACGGTTCTCATGCCATGCCCTCTGCTGCCTTCCCGTTCAAAAATATTTCCAGAACGCATCATCCTCTGTCACTCTCCTCTCAGATCTTAACCACTCCTCCCAGGCCGCCTACCAGACGTGCGAACGCCTCTTCCAATTTGCCGCATCTTTTTCCACAGAAACTCACACAAGTTTGACAATTTATGATACACTAAGCTAAGTGACATCAATTCTGAATGTTCTGTGTTCTGCCGCAGATTTTTCGGAACTGAAATTGACTTTTCGATGCATAAACCAAACGATTTGTGGCATACGAAGAAAGGAATTCTTATGAAAATTATCTTTATCCGCCACGGCGAACCGAATTATGAGATTGATTCGCTGACTGAAAAGGGCTGGCGTGAGGCTGAGCTGCTTTCGAAGCGGACGGCGAAATGGAACGTCACCGATTTTTACTGCTCGCCGCTCGGACGTGCGAAGGATACGGCTTCTTTTACGCTGAAAAATGCGGGCCGCGAGGCCGAAATTCTTCCGTGGCTGCGGGAATTTGATGCGCCTGTCCTTGATCCGGAGACCGGAAAGCGCCGGATTCCGTGGGATTTTCTGCCGGATGTGCTCGATGCGAACCGGGATCTCTATGATCATGATCTCTGGACACAGAACCCGATCATGAAAACCGGAAACATGGATGAAAATTATCGTGTCGTAACGGACGGACTCGATGCGCTGCTTGCTCGCTACGGTTATGTACGCGACGGCTACCGCTACCACGCTTCAGATGAAACGAACCGCGAAGCTGTCATCGTCTGCTTCTGCCATCTCGGCGTTACCTGCGTCGCGCTGTCCCATCTGCTCAACACAACGCCGGTGCAGCTCTGGCAGGGCCTGTTCCTGGCGCCGACTTCCGTCACGATCGTCGGAACGGAAGAGCGCAAACCAGGCGAAGTGTACTTCCGCTGCCAGACCGTCGGCGATGTCCATCACCTGCTTTCTGCGGGCGAACCGGTTTCGTATTATGGAGCGTTTAACGATCCATTCCAATTTTAACATCCGTAGACAAGAAGTCCCTCGCTTCTAAAGCGGTGGGATGAATTGTTAAAAGAAACATAACGGCAGTGGCGGGCGGAGAGAAATCGGTATCCTCCACTGACATGAGGCAAGTCACAGTCGAACTATTTTCGACATGTCAGACTCCGTGAAAATACCGACTGTGAGTTGAAACAAACTTTACAAAAAGGGAGCTTTTTATCATGAATGAAGCAAAATTAAGAGAATACGCAAAGCTGATCGTAAAAATCGGCGCAAATGTACAGAAAGGACAGCGCATCCGCCTGCAGACCGGTGTTGACCAGGTTCAGCTTGCTACTATGGTCACCGAAGAATGCTACAAAGCCGGTGCCAGCTACGTTGAAGTAATCTGGGAGTGCGGTCCGATCAACAAACTGAATTATCAGTATGCATCCGCAGAAACCCTCGGCACCGTTCAGACCTGGGAGGAAGAGCGTCTCAAACAGATGACCGTAGATCTTCCGGTCCGCATTTTCATTGACTCCTCCGATCCGGATGAGCTTGCCGGCATCTCTGCCGATCTGCTCTCTACCGTTCGTCAGATGCGCGGGAAAGTAACGAAAAAATACCGCGATCAGCTCGACGGAAAACATCAGTGGCTGATCGTTGCCGCTCCGTCACCGGCATGGGCCAAAAAAGTATTCCCGGGCGAGCCGGAGGATATTGCGGTTGAGAAGCTGTGGAATGCTATTTTTGATTGCCTGTATTTAAAAGAAGGCGAAGATGTCGAGAAAATCTGGCAGGCACACTGTGACCGCATGACCCAAAAAGCCAACTGGCTGAATGAACAGGCGTTCCGCAAACTGCATTATACCAGCAAAAACGGCACCGATTTCACAGTTGAACTGATTCCGGGCGCAAAGTGGAGCGGCGCTGGCAATATCAACCATATGAACAATACCTTCTATGTCCCGAATATGCCGACCGAAGAAGTTTTCACCAGCCCGATACGCGGCAAATGTGAAGGCCGCCTCGTTTCCACCAAACCGCTCAGCTGGTCCGGACAGGTTATCAACAACTTTACCGTTGATTTCAAGGACGGAAGAGTCGTTGACTGCCACGCAGAGCAGGGCGAGGAAGTTCTGAAAAAAATGTTCGCCATGGATGACGGCGCTTCGATGCTCGGCGAGGTTGCACTCGTTCCGAAAGAATCCCCGATCAACCAGTCCGGGCTGATGTTCTTCAACACGCTGTTCGATGAGAACGCATGCTGCCACGTTGCCGCCGGAGCCGGATTCTCTGAGGTACTGGACGGATTTATGGATATGAGTGATGAAGAAATCCTCGCAAAAGGTATCAACGATTCCCTGATCCACGTTGACTTTATGGTTGGATCGGATGACCTGCATATCGTGGGTATTCACGAAGACGGAAGCGAGACCGATGTCTTTGTAAACGGCACCTGGACTGAGTAATCTGAATAATCATCGCCCCATCCTTTCCATCACTTTGCAAAACACCACCGCCGCAATCGTACTCGCAGCCGTCGCAGCAAGCGCCGGTCCGACAATTGCTGTTGGGTGGACGCTGCCGTACTGACTGCGGTACGCAATGATGTTGACGGGGATGAGCTGCAGAGAAGAAATATTTAAAATCAAAAACGTACACATTTCCCGGTTCGCGGTTCCTTCTGGAACTGCGGCCGGGTTTTTCATTTTCCGCCGCTCTTCCTCCAGCTCCTCAAACCGCTCCATCGCTGCAAGCCCCGGCGGCGTCGCAGCCGCGCCGAGTCCGAACACATTACAGATCATATTCATCCCCGCCGCCCGCATCACAGAGTGATCTTCCGGCACTTCCGGAAACAAAAACCGCATCACCGGCCCCATTCGTTTCACCAGCCCGTCAATCACTCCCGCCTTCTTCGCAATCTCCATCAGCCCTGCCCAGAACCCCGTCACCCCAACCAGCGAAACCGCCAGCACCACCGCCTCCCTCGAAGCCTGAATCACCCCATCCGTCACCTCCGGCATCCGCCCCTGCAGCGCACCGTATACGATTCCAAGAAGAAGCATGGAACTCCATAAAAGATTCATTGTATCACCTGATGATTGGAACATTCATTACAAAAATATGCTGATATCATCACTCCCATACTTAGAAAACCAGGTATGCACCCTGATCCGACAGATTCTTATTATGTATTGCTTTTATAACATTTTCTAAAATTAACATTTTATCACAATTTGTATATAATAATAAACATTATATGGAGGTTGATTTAAAATGAAGAAAGCAGCATATAATATACTTCCAAGAACAGAAGACATCTTAAAAACCATGGGCGAGCAGATTAAGCTTGCCCGGCTCAGACGGAGTCTGTCAGCAGAACTGGTGGCCGAACGTGCGGGAATCACAAAGAGCGAAGCAGAATCATACGCAGAAGAAATCCTGGCAACGGTAAAGCAAAACTGGGAGCGGATTGCTGCAGATTATAGACTGACACGCAGACAAATAGAAGAAATGAGACCTGCATTCAGTGCCTGCTATGAATAATATAATGTGATATATAATTACCGGTCAACACACAGATTTTTCCGTGCATTAGCCGGTAATTTTTTCATTTAAAAATCAGTTTCCTGTCTTCCCTTTTCTCATATAAGGATTTCGATACAGTGAAATCACAAGCTCCGCAGCCATGAAGCACCAGATGATCGGTTCGCACCAGATTACGGCGCTGTAGTGGTAGCGTGGAATGAATACCATGGCAAAGATAATCTTTCCAAACAGCTCAATAAAGCTCGACAGCAACGGCAGAATTTTCTCTCCGAGTGCCTGCAGTGCCAGACGGCTGCAGTTGACAAGACCAAGGGCGAAGAAAAACGGGATGGCTACGCGGAGATAGCGGGCTCCGTTTCCGAGGACGGTCGGGTCGGATGAACCAGAGATCAGGTGTACCATGGTTGGTGCAAGTGGGGTGACGATTACAATCAGGCACACGGTTACGCTGAAGCAGAAAATGTAAGCGTAACGGATGCCTTTCCGCACGCGCTCCCAGTTGTCTGCGCCGCGGTTCTGTGCAACGTAGGTGTTGACGGCCTGCGCCATGGAGGAAAGCGGCATCATGGAGAACGAAAACAGCTTTCTCGCAGCGGTATGTCCGGCGATAGTTTCATATCCGAGGCTGTTGATGCCCGGCTGCAGAACGATCGAACCGACATAAATGATGCTGCTCATAAATCCCATCGAAAATCCCTGCGCCAGCAGATCTGCGTACAGTCCGCGGTCCAGCGCGAAGTGGCGTTTTTCCGGAAGCAGGATTTTCGCTTTCGTAACAATATAAATCAGGCAGAGCACAACGGAAATGCCCTGTGCAATGACGGTTGCAATCGCGGCACCCCGGACACCCATGCCGAAGGTGCGGATAAACAGCAGATCGAGCACGATGTTCACCAGCGATGAAAAGATCAGGAACACAAGCGGCATGAAGCTGTTGCCGATCGCCCGCAGCAGGCCGGAGCACAGGTTGTAGGCGAACATGACGAACAGGAAAATCGAGAGAATCGAAATATAGCTGTAGGATTCCTCAAGAATCTCCGCCGGTGTTTTCAGCAGGCGCAGCAGCGGATGCATGAAGATCGTCGCCAGAATGGTAACTACCAGTGTCACGGCAACGCCGATGACGATACAGGATGCGACCGATTTTTTCATCCGGTCCGTCTCCTGCCGTCCAAAGCAGCGCGCCGTGACGATCGCAAGACCGTTTCCGACGCCGAACGTAAATCCGGTCATCATCTCATAGATGGATGAGCAGGCACCCATCGCCGCAATCGATGAGTCGCCAAGTGTATAGCCGACGATCAGCGTATCCATCGTGTTGTAAATCTGCTGAAACACGCGGGACGCCATAATCGGCAGGGCAAAAAGCAGCAGAGATTTCAGGATCGGGCCGTGAAGCAGATCGACCTGAGAACTCCGCCGGGTTTGTGTCTGTGACATAAAAAAATTCCTCCCTCTAATTATAATGCATTGTTACCATTATATCAGAAGAGAGGAATTACCGGGCAGATAAAATACCCAAAACCATAAAAAAATACAATAATACAAAACTTTTACGGATTTTCATCAATGATCGTGCATGTTCCGCCTTTTTCTTCGAAGTAATCCTGCATCTGCGCCGACAGCACATTCACATCCTCGTACTGCTCCGGCTGCACATGATTCGAAATCCAGGCATCGCCGCCCTCGTACAAGATCTGATACTGACTGTTATAGGAAGCTTCATATACATATGATTCCCCGTCGAGCGTGCATTCATAACGAACCGTGCGAAGCGACGCTTCATCCCGCAGCTGTGATTCCGTGTACACCCGAAGTCCGATCGCCGCTCCAATCAGAACAAAGATCGCCGCAAACACACCAACAAACGCATACCGGATCACTTTCCGTCTCCGCACTGCCTGCTGCACCAGCTGATCATTTAAGACCGCAAGCTGCTGTGCAATCTCATTCAGTTCCGAAGGCTGCTCCTCCTCTACTTCCAGCCTGCCGCCCAGCAGCACACTCACCGGCACCTCAAACAGCTCCGCCATCCGATCCAGCATCACCGCATCCGGAACCGAAATCCCTTTCTCCCATTTCGAAATCGTCTGTCGCACCACATGCAGCTGCTCTGCCAGCGTTTCCTGGGAATATCCTTTTTTCTTTCGCAGTATTTTGATGTTATCACTCAGCATAACTGTGTCCTCCTCGTATTTGATGGGCCTATCATACGATAAAAACTGGCGTTGCGGCAAGCAACAAAAAATAACACGGCAAATTAGGTTGTATTTATCCTAAGATTTATATATACTATAGAAAAAAATCTTAAGGAGGTACCCAAAATGACTATCGACACAAAAACTTTAATTTCCATTTCCGAAGCAAACCAAAATTTTTCCAAAGTCGCCCGCCTGGTAGACGAATGTGGTTCCGCTGTGATTCTGAAAAATAACGTTCCAAGATATCTTGTCATCGACTTCAGCAAAGCCGAGCAGGAAACCACTGCATCCGACGAGGATGTGTTAAGCATCTCAAAACGCCTGATGGAACAAAACAAAGAAGCATACGAGGTGCTTGCTAAATGAAAAGACTGAGTAAAAAGCAGATTCTCATGCTGCATACTCAGTTGATTCAGCAAACTGGCAGAAGCGACGGAGTCAGAGATTACAATCTGCTGGACTCCGCTCTCGAAACGCCTTTCCAGTCCTTCGGCAGAGAAGACTTGTACCCCACCCTGCAGGCAAAAGCCGCAAGACTGGGCTATGGCCTGATCAAAAATCATTGTATGATTCTTTCCCCAGCAAATACTGATAAATATCCCTCTTCGTCACCCCGCGATCCTTCGCCACGAGTTTCATCGCTTCTTTTCTTGCAATCCCCTGATCTTCATACCGTTTCATATGTTCTTCGATCGAAATCTCCTCAAACGCTGCCTTCGCCTCGTCCTCGATTTCTTTCTGGCTTCTGCCCTCGATGACAAGAACGCATTCGCCTTTCGGATCTTCCTGTTCGTAGCGAGTGATGGCATCTTCAATCGTGGTCTGCCATGCCGTCTCGTGTTTCTTGGTCAGTTCCCGGCAGAGTGTCAGCCGCCGGTTGCCAAGCGTCTCCAGCAGCTCCCGCAGCGTTTTCAGCAGATGATGCGGCGCCTCGTATACGATCATCGTCCGCGTCTCGTTTTTCAGCCGTTCCAGCGCCAGTTTATGTTCTTTTTTATCCGGCGGAAGAAATGCTTCGAAGACAAATCTTCTCGTTGAAAGTCCCGACAGTGTCAGTGCCGTCACACACGCGCATGCGCCCGGCAGGCTTGTCACTTCGATGCCTGCCTCGTACGCCATCTTCACCAGCTCCTCACCCGGATCAGAAATTCCCGGTGTTCCGGCATCCGTGATCAGCGCGATATTTGTTCCCGCCAGCAGCTTCTGCACCAGCTCGCGGCCCTTGTCGTATTTGTTGTATTCGTGATAACTCGTCATCGGCGTATGAATCTCAAAATGGTTCAGCAGCTTAATGCTGTTTCTCGTATCCTCCGCCGCGATCAGATCGACCTCCTGCAGAATGCGGATTGCACGGAAGGTCATGTCCTCCAGATTTCCAATTGGTGTTGCACACAAATATAATTTTCCTGCCATGTTCTTATCTCCCGTCTCCATATAATTCCCGGATGTCCTTTGTATACACGCCCGGCGTCTCATACACAATCAGCGGTTTCTCCACGGTAATTCTCGGATTCCCGCCTTTCATCGCCTCGATCAGCACCATGTTCGGCTCCTTGTCCACAAACGGATAAACGAGCTGCATCCTCTTTGGTTCCAGATGATATTTTTTCAGCGTCGAAAAAATCTCCGCCAGCCGGAACGGCCGGTGCACCAGATAGAACCGTCCTTTCGTCTTTAAAACCGCCGATGCCTCTTTTGCAATATCATCAAACGAGCACAGCACCTCATGCCGCGCAATCGTCTTCGCCTCAAGCGCATTCGTCAGCCCGTGCTGCCCCGTCATGTACGGCGGATTGCACGTTACCACATCAAACACTTCTTTTCCAAACTGCTGCGATGCCGTCTTCACATCTCCCTGGAAAATCTCAACATCATTTTCCAGATGATTGTACCGCACACTCCGCTGTGCCATCTCGGCACTGTACTCCTGAATTTCCAGCCCGGAAAAATGCTCTCCGTTTGTCTTCGCCTTCAGCAGAATCGGCACAATTCCCGATCCCGTGCAGAAATCCATCGCCCGCTCCCCGCGCTTCACCTTCGCGTAGGATGCCAGCAGCACCGCGTCAATGCCATAGCAGAAAAGGGATGGATTCTGTATCATCCAGTAACCGTTCTGCAGATCATCGAGCCGCTCACCCGGCTTCAAAAATTCTTCTTTTCTATCCAATGAAAATCCCTCCTCCTGCTGACCGCCCAGCGCCGCATCACACAAAAAGAAGCGTCAGTTTTACCCGGCGCTTACTTTTTTCAAAATGCATTCCAAATCAATCTTATTCCGGCTGTTTTGCCTCTTCCGAAGAAGCCTGCTCCCCGGAGCTGTTTCTGTCTTTTTTCTTCTCTTTGCCTTTTTCCTTCTTATGCTTCGGCTTGAACTTGAGCTCTTCCACCGGGTACTCCCGCATTTCCTTCTCATCGTTCACATCCACCAGCACTTTTACGAGCTGACGAAGCACATTCACACCGAAAACCTCACCTTTCATGCCGTCCGGCAGCGTTACGATATCGCCGACACCCGGCAGCTTGCGGTTCAGGTATTCATAGGTTTCCTGCTCGTTTTTCAGGCAACACATCAGTCGTCCGCAGACACCCGAAATCTTCGTCGGGTTCAGGGACAGGTTCTGCTCTTTTGCCATCTTGATCGAAACCGGTGCAAACTCGGACAGATACGTATGGCAGCAAAGCGGTCTGCCGCAGATGCCGATTCCGCCGAGGATCTTTGTCTCATCGCGGACACCGATCTGGCGAAGCTCGATTCTCGTCTTAAAGACAGCCGCCAGATCCTTTACCAGCTCACGGAAATCAATTCTTCCGTCGGCGGTAAAGTAAAACAGCATCTTGTTATTGTCAAACGTATACTCTGCATCGATCAGCTTCATCTCCAGGTTGTGCGCCCGGATCTTCTTCTGGCAGATTTCAAACGCTTCTTTTTCTTTCTTGCGGTTGCTCTCCTCCCGCGCATCATCCTTCGGCGTTGCAATGCGGATGACTTCTTTCAACGGCTGGATCACCTTGGAATCGTCAACTTCTTTTGGCCCCAGCACAACGAAACCATACTCTACGCCGCGCGCCGTCTCAACGATAACGTGGTCGCCCACGCAGATATCCAGCTCTCTCGGCGAGAAATAATATACTTTTCCTACGTTTCGAAAACGTACTCCTATAATTGTTATCATGCTATCAGTTTTCCTTCATTGTCAGGAACATAAGCTCCATGGTTAAATCAAAATTAACATTCGCGTTCAGGCGGGCTCTCGCCTTCTGAATCGCCTCTATAATCTTCTCCAGGCCTTCGTATGAGCTCTTATTTGCTCTCTCACGGATTCCATTCAGCTCCTGCTTGAACACAAGGGAATCGACCTCTTTTGTCGCCTTAAAGAGCAGAACATCGCGGAACCATAAAGAAAAGATATCGAAGTAATCATCAATATTGTCTTTTTCGGCCGTCAGTTTTTTGATCGTCTCCACGATTTCATACAGCGGCATACTGTCGGCGTACTTTGCCATGCGGAGTGCATTTTCCAGCGTCTCCTCGTATTCCGGAGAACGGGCAATCCGCTCTGCTTTTCCGATATTTCCCTGCGCCAGGGACGCATCAACCTCTGCCTGGTAATCCGGCACATGCATTTCGTTCATCAGATAATCTTTCACAAGCTGGTCTCCCACTGGTTTTAAATTTAACTGCACGCAGCGTGACGAAATCGTCGGAAGCAACGCATCCGGGTTGTCTGCCAGAAGCATGACAACTGCGTAGACCGGCGGCTCCTCGATCGTCTTCAGCAGCGCGTTCTGCGCCTGAAGTGTCAGCTTCTGCGCCTCGTCGATGATATAAATCTTGTACGGACTGCTGTACGGCTTGATCATCACATCGTTAATGAGCTGCTCGCGGATTTCATCGATGCTGATGGTGTTCGGCTTTTCATGCTTCACATAAATGATATCCGGATGATTCTGGCTCTGTGCCTTTTTACAGGACGGGCACTCCATACAGGGCTCGACCCCGTGCTTCTCGCACTGAAGCGTCATCGCAAACAGTGAAGCCATCATTTTCTTTCCCGATCCACTCTCTCCGCCAAAAAGATAAGCATGAGATACTTTATTCATCGAAATGGCATTCTGTAAATGCGTTATGATTTCCTGATGTCCTACAACCTTCTGAAAACCCTGCATAAAATCACCCCCTGGAGTTCTTTTGTATTTCTTACTAATACTGCATTAAGTATATCACAACTTTTTCTGTTGTTCCACAAAATTCTGAATTTCGGAAAAACAGTCTTCCGGCGTAGAATTATTGGAAAATCTGCGGACGATTCCAGCTTCCGCAATTTTCTCCTCCGTAAAATCCTCACAGTCCGCCAGGAATCTCCGGCACATCTCCGCGTATTTCGGCTCTGTCTGTTTTCTTTCCCGTTCCAGTGCCCGTGAAAGCCGCAGCCCGTCGTCCACCTCGACATACAGCGGAACCATCGCCTGCTCCCCGAAATATGCCTTTAATTTCAGATACGATTCCAGTGTCCCGATTCCGAGATAATCATGCTTCGCAAGATCAATCTGCCCGTCATCCGCCGTAAAATAATACCACGGCCCCTGCACCGTCGAATACATGCGCTCCTCGATAATCTTTCCGGCCTCCCGCAGTTCCGAAAGCCGTTTTTCATCCACAAAGAAATACTCTCTTCCGTCCTGCTCCCCGCTCCGGATCGGCCGTGTTGTATACAGAACAAACGGTTTTAAATCCAGCGCCGTCTCCTGGATCAGATGCTCATAAATATGATCTTTCCCTGACGCACTTTTTCCCATCAGATAGTAAATTTTTCCCATTTTATCTCTCCCCGAAACACAGATTCTTTATGCCTTAAACCGATATCCAACGCCCCAGATCGTCTCGATATACTGCGGCTTTGCCGTATTAAACTCTATTTTTTCACGGATCTTCTTGATATGCACCGTAACCGTCGCAATATCTCCGATGGACTCCATATCCCAGATCTCACGGAACAGCTCTTCTTTCGTGAAAACGCGGTTCGGATTCTCCGCAAGGAAGGTCAGCAGATCGAACTCTTTCGTTGTAAACTGCTTCTCCTCTCCGTTCACCCACACGCGGCGTGCCGTCTTGTCAATCTTGATGCCGCGGATCTCCACAACATCATTCTCTTTCTTGCCGTTTCCGACCAGACGGTCGTACCGTGCCAGATGCGCTTTCACGCGCGCAACCAGCTCACTCGGAGAAAATGGCTTCGTCATATAATCATCCGCACCAAGACCGAGTCCGCGGATTTTGTCGATATCATCCTTCTTTGCCGAAACCATGATAATCGGAATATCTTTCTTCTCACGCACCTCACGGCAGATCTCAAAGCCATCCACCTCCGGCAGCATCAGATCCAGAATCAGCAGATCAAAATCCTCTTTGACCGCCCGCACAAGACCGGTGTCTCCCTGGTTTTCAATCTCTACCTCAAAGCCCGAAAGTTCTAAATAATCCTTCTCCAGATCCGCAATGGATTCCTCATCCTCAACAATCAGTATCTTACTCATGAAACAGGTACCTCCTGATATTTTCTTAATACAAAGTACATCGTGGTGCCCACGCCTTCTTTGCTGGTGGCCCACACTTTTCCGCCGTGGTCTTCGAGAATCTTCTTCACGATGGAAAGACCGATGCCGCTGCCGCCCCTCGTGCTGTTGCGGGACGCGTCGGTGCGGTAGAAACGGTCGAAAATCTTCGTCAGATCCTTCGTCGCAATTCCCTTTCCGTTGTCCTCAATCTCCACCTGCACAAAATCTCCGACATCACGCAGACGGATGTTGATGACCTTATGGCTCTTGTCCATATATTTGATGGAATTGCTTACAATGTTATTGATGACACGCTTGATCTGCTCCGCATCCGCGATGACGATCGGGTCGTCCTCGAGATAATTAAAGTATGTCAGATCCACATGCTGCGCGTCAAGCTCCAGATTCAGTTCCTCCACGCAGTCATCAAAATAATCCGCAATGTGAATCTTCGAAAACGTGTACGGAATGCGGTTCGTGTCAATCTTGGAATAAAACGTCAGCTCATTAATCAGACGGTCCATCTCATTCGCTTTGTTGTAAATGGTGCGGATGTAGCGGTCCATCTTCTCCGGCGTATTTGCCACACCGTCCATGATTCCCTCGACATAACCCTTGACCGCGGTAATCGGTGTTTTCAGATCATGCGAAATGTTACTGATCAGCTCTTTATTCTCTTTGTCAAACTCGACTTTTTCCTCCGCCGTCTCTTTCAGCCGGATACGCATCTCCTCAAAATCCTCGCAGAGGTCATTAATCTCCGCCACGCCGCACGGTTCAACAGTGAAATCCAGATTTCCGTCTTTGATATTCTGTGTCGCCTTTTTCAGCTGCTCGAGCGGTCCGATCACACCGCGGTAAATCCAGAAGCTCAGGCCCAGACTGGTGAGCACCAGAATCAGCACAATCACGATGCCTAGCTCTTTTACCATGCCCGTAATCTGCGGCGCAATCTGGTCTGTCTTGGTGACGATGAACGCACTGCATTCTTTTCCGTCCGAGTTCTTATAGTCCACCTGTTTGACCATCCACTGTTTTTCATTGCGGAAATAAACGCCGCCCTTCGAATTGGCCCCCGGGTCACCGTATTTCGGCAGCTCATTTTCCAGCTCCTCCGACGACAGCTCCTCCGAGCCATTGTAAATGATAACACCATCCTCGCGCACCGCGATAAACGACTGTTTTTTCTGCAGTCTTGCATTCAGAACAGAGAGATAATTCGTTTCTTCCAGCTTTGCCGTATCCGATTTCGCGGTATCCTCTACTTCGTCGTATTCTTCTGATGTCATCGCATTCAGCAGCAGGGTGTTGTTCGAAATCGTCCGGTATGTTGCGTTCGCAAGACCGTATTTTTCACCGATAATCTTTGCTTTATACCCTACAAAAAAGTAAAACGTCAAGGCACACATCACGATCGGAACCAGTATGATGATGAAAAAAGAAATGATTACTCTCGTCCTTAATTTCATGCTTTTCTTCTTTTTTTCCATATAAGATCCACCTGTTTTCCAACACATATTTCGTACTTTTGCGCACAAAAAATCCCCAGTACGCAGTCTAAATTTATTATAGCACAACGCCTGAGGATTTTTCATTAACTTAGATGAATCTTTCTAAACTTTCTATAAACAGAAAAGCCTGAAATTAGAGGTATTTCTTCAGGTCTTCTACTTTATCCAGTTCCTCCCACGGCAGATCCAGATCGTTTCTTCCGAAGTGGCCGTAAGCGGAAGTCTGTTTGTAGATCGGGCGGCGCAGATCCAGCATTTTGATGATTCCAGCCGGACGAAGGTCGAAGTTCTCACGAACGATGTCGGTCAGTTTGTTGTCGGAGAGTTTTCCTGTGCCGTAGCTGTCGATCATGATGGAAGTCGGATGAGCGACACCGATTGCGTAGGAAAGCTGGACCTCGCATTTGTCGGCAAGACCTGCTGCTACGATATTCTTTGCTACGTAACGTGCTGCATAAGCTGCAGAACGGTCTACCTTTGTACAGTCTTTTCCGGAGAAAGCTCCGCCGCCGTGACGAGCGTATCCGCCGTAGGTGTCTACGATGATCTTACGTCCGGTGAGGCCGGAATCTCCATGAGGTCCGCCGATTACAAAACGGCCGGTCGGGTTGATGAAGAACTTGGTGTGCTCATCTACCATGTCTGCCGGAATGATTTCGTCGAATACGTATTTTTTGATATCCTCATGAATCTGCTCCTGGGATACTTCCGGATCATGCTGAGTGGAAAGAACAACCGCATCAAGACGGAACGGTTTGCCGTTCTCATCGTACTCTACGGTTACCTGTGTTTTTCCGTCCGGACGCAGGTAACTTAAAGTACCGTCTTTGCGGACTTTGGTCAGCTGGCGAGCCAGTTTGTGTGCCATGTAGATCGGGTATGGCATGTACTCTTCGGTCTCGTTGGTTGCGAATCCGAACATCATTCCCTGATCTCCTGCTCCAATGGCATCGATCTCCTCATCGCTCATATTGTTCTCTTTTGCTTCGAGCGCTTTGTCTACACCCATAGCGATATCGGTGGACTGTTTGTCAATTGCAGTTACAACAGCACAGGTATCTGCGTCAAATCCGTATTTTGCACGGTCGTAGCCGATTTCGCGAACGGTATCACGTACAACCTGCTGGAAATCAATGTGTGCGTTGGATGTAATCTCACCCATTACCATAACGTATCCTGTTGTAGTACAGGTTTCGCAAGCTACACGGCTCATCGGATCCTGCTCAAGCAGCGCATCCAGAATCGCGTCAGAAATGGCATCACAGATTTTGTCCGGATGTCCTTCGGTTACAGACTCAGAAGTAAACAGTCTTTTTTCCATTCTTTTTCTCCTTTTTTTCTTCTCTTCTCTTTTGCTTTTCGTTCGTGGGCTTTGGCTTTCCCTGAACATTTTTTCGTAAAAAAAGATCCGCAATTTTTAGCGGACCTGAATAGTAATGTTCAAATCCCCTTATTGTTCGAAAATTTCGCTCAGGCTGGCACCTTCCCATGCAGACCAATCTGCCGGGGGTTGCCGTGGTTTCACAGATCCTATGTATCTCCACCACTCTGAATAAGAGAAAAGCAACTCAATTTTTGATTTTGTTTTTTGTTACTCTGATACACTATCGCAAAATACGCCATTCGTCAAGAGGAAATAAAAGGATTTGAGACATTTTCTTACTGTTGTCCCAAACATCCTTTCTTTTTTTTCTGATTTTTCGGCTGTATCTTCTGTTATTTGTGAACAGATAGGAAAACTCTCCAAAACAGAGAGTTTTCTTATCTGCTGTATCGTTTTTTCTACTCTTCTGCTTTCATCTCGCGGACAACCTTCCGCAGCTTCAGAATCATGGACGGAGCAACAGAAAGCTCATCCACTCCCATTCGTACAAACTGCTCCGTCAATGTCAGGTCTGCACCGAGCTCCCCGCAGATTCCTGCCCATTTTCCGCATTTGTGTGCATTTTCCACCACCATGCGAATCATCCGAAGAACTGCTTCATGGTGTGGGTTGTAAAAATCATCCAGCTGCTCATTCTGACGGTCAATCGCCAGGGTATACTGCGTCAGGTCGTTCGTTCCAATGCTGAAGAAATCCACCATTTCCGCCAGACGGTCGCTGATCATCACGGCAGCCGGTGTCTCGATCATAATGCCCTGCTCCGGAATTTTATACTGCACTTCCTGTTTTTTCAGCTCTTCCTCTACTTCTGCAACAATTGCGTAGATTTTTTCTACCTCTTCTGTTGATGTGATCATCGGATACATGACAGAAAGGTTTCCGTAAACGGCTGCGCGGAACAATGCGCGAAGCTGCGCTTTAAAAATTTCCGGCTGTTTCAGACAAATCCGGATTGCACGGTACCCAAGCGCCGGATTTTCTTCTTTTCCAAGATTAAAGTATTCTACCTGCTTATCTGCCCCGATATCCAGCGTACGGATAATCACTTTTTTGCCTGCCATGGTCTGCACGGCCTGTTTATATGCCTGAAACTGTTCTTCCTCCGTTGGGAAATCATTTCTTCCAAGATAGAGAAATTCACTTCGGAAAAGTCCGATTCCACCGGCATCATTTTCCATCACATAGCCAAGGTCACCAACACTGCCGATATTTGCATAGATGTTGATCTTACGGCCATCCGGTGTAATATTTTCTTTTCCTTTCAACTCCTCAAGAAGCTTCTGTTTTTCTGCTTCTTCCTGCATTCTTTTTTCGGTTTCCTTCTGCACATCCTCCTCCGGCTCAAAGATAACCTGACCTGAAAAACCGTCTACAACGGCCATCATGCCTGTTTTCAGACTGTTTAAATCCATCGGGACGCCGATTAATGCCGGAATATTCATCATTCGCGCAAGAATCGCAGTATGAGAATTGGTAGATCCATGCACAGTCACAAACGCAAGTATTTTTTCTTTGTCCATCTGTACAGTTTCACTCGGACTTAAATCGTCTGCCACTATAACAGATGGTTCCATAGAGCTCAGGTCGTTATCTCCCTCTCCGCTTAAATTGCGGACCAGACGTTCGGAAATATCTTTTACATCTGCGGAACGTGCCTTCATATATTCATCATCCATAGCTGCAAACATCTCTGCAAAATTATCGCCGGTTGCTGCCGCTGCATATTCTGCATTTACCAGCTCTATCCGGATCATGTTCTCCATTGATTCCAGATAGTCCTCATCCTCCAGCATCATCTGATGGACTTCAAAGATCGCCGCACTTGCTCCTCCAACTTCCCGGACTGCCTTGTCATACAGTCTGCCAAGCTGTTTTTTCGAAACCTCCACGGCTTCTTTCACACGTTTTACTTCTGCTTCCGGATCTTCAATCCGGGCTCTTTTAACCTGGTAATCATTTTTCTTCAGAACCGCAACCGGTCCCATAACAATTCCTTTATATACGGATTTCCCCTGAAAATACTGCATTTTTTATCCTCCGAGCGTACTTTTTACAGGTTTGCTTCGAAAAACGCTTTCAGCGTCTCAATCGCTGCATCTTCGTCCTCTCCGTCTGCTGCAACGGTTACGGTATCTCCCTGCTTTACACCAAGTGACATTAGCATCATCAGCTGAGTCAGTTTTTTCGTTTTTCCATCTTTTGTGATGGTGCATTCCGATGCAAATTTTTTTGCTTCCTTTACCAGCATTCCTGCCGGTCTTGCGTGGATTCCCAGTTCATCTTTAATGGTATATTCAAATGATTTCATGCTTTTATTCTCCTTCTTCTCTGTCCATAATCCGTTCTATGTGCATAGCGAGATATCCAATTTCGATCTCCTCCATCGGAAGTTTCAGCCTCTTTTCCATCTCCTCACAGATTCGTTTCGCCGCCCGAAAGGCTTCCGGAAACTTTACGGACATGTAGTCATTCATATTTACTTTCAGTTTTTCCCCACTGACCGCTCTTGCAACCATATAGCGGATATGGTTCATCATACGGTTATACGACAACGACATCACATCAATGGTATGCCCGGTGATATGCTCCACCAAAGAAATGCTCTCCCGGACTGCTCTTGCCACTTCCATGGCCTGTGAAACATTTTCCTCCACAATTGCCGAATGAACGTGAAGTGCAAGATAGCCGATTTCATGTTCATCAATCTCGATCTGAAGCCGTTCTTTTAAAAGCTCCCCGATACAGGAAGCAACTTTATACTCTTTGTAAAACATCACGCGGATATCGTCGGTGAGCGGATTGCTGATCTGCTCACCGTTCTGAATCCGCCGGACAGCAAAATCCAGGTGATCTGCCATTGGAAAGACGATGGAACGGTCAATTTTTCCAAATTCCTTTTCTGCCTCGTCAAGCACGGCACTCGCCAGCTCCAGGCTGAGCGGAGAAACGCCCTGTACAATGGTTCTGGCATTTCCTCTCTCCGTCATCTCCGTCAGGGAATAAATGCGGGCATCGTCTCCCGGCTGCACACGCTGTCCCGTTTTTTTCCCAAACGCAATTCCTTTCCCCATGACCAGATATTCCCGGTTATTTTCTTCTTCCACTCCAATAAATGAATTGTGGTTCAGTGTTTTTGCTATCCTGTACATTCTTCTCACCCGTTTTTAAGGCACAGCTTACGCGAGAATCTCAATCGCAAATAAAGGATCTCCTGCTTTTACCGGTCCGTCTGTCAAAAGACGGATTCTCTGGTTCTCCTCCAGCTCTGTGCAAAGAACCGGTGACGTAACCGATGGCGCATGTGTTTTCAGATATTCCAGATCCAGCTTCAGCATCGGATCACCTTTTTTCACGGTCTGACCGCTTTCTACCAGTGCCTCAAATCCCTCTCCGTTCAGTTTTACTGTATCAATTCCGACATGAATCAGAAGGCTGACCCCGGAATCGGTTACAAATCCAATTGCATGTTTTGTGTCAAAAACAAACGCAACTTCTCCGTCCTCCGGAGCACGCACATAAGGATCTTCCGGTGTTACAACAGCGCCGTCTCCCATCATCTTTTCCGCAAACGCTTCGTCCGGCGCAGTAGAAAGATCGGCAGCCAGTCCGCTCATCGGACTGCAGACAGTAATGGTATCCACAACCTTCTGTTCTTTTGTTTCCTGCGCTGGCTCCGCCTCTTTTTGGGCTGGTGCATTTTCTGCTTCTGCATTTTCTGCTTCCGCATACGTATTCGGAGCTTTTTCCAGATAATCCTCTAAATTTGATTTTATCACAGTTACATTTGGTCCGTAAATAACCTGTACGCCATTTCCTTTATGCACAACACCAGATGCTCCTGTCGCCTTTAAAATACTATCGCTGACTTTCGCCGCATCGTGAACCGTACAGCGCAGTCTTGTTGCACAGCAGTCCACATCCGAAATATTTTTCTTTCCGCCAAGACCTCTTGTGATTGCTTCACTCATGGCATCCTCCGATGCTACCCCATCGTTCTGCGCTTCTTTTCTGGCATTTACATCTGCTTTCGTATAAAGCTTGGTTTCTACATCATCATCCTCACGGCCCGGTGTCTTAAAATCAAACTTTTTAATCATGAATTTGAAGATAAAATAGTACAGGAAGAAATAAAGAATGCCGACCGGAATCACCCTCATCCAGCTTGTCTTTTCATTTCCCTGCAAAATACCGAACAGGAAGAAGTCCAGAAGTCCGCCGGAAAAGGTAAGACCTACTGCGATATTCAGGATGTGTGCGATCATATAAGCTGTTCCCGCAAGAATAACCTGCACGACAAACAACGCCGGTGCAACAAACAGGAAAGAGAATTCCAACGGTTCTGTGATACCGGTTGCCATACACGCAAGTGCTGCGGAAAGAAGCAAACCGCCTGCTGCTTTTTTCTTCTCCGGTTTCGCACAATGGTACATGGCAAGTGCTGCTCCCGGAAGTCCGAAAATCATAAAAATAAATTCTCCGGAGAAATATCTCGTTGCGTCTGCACTGAAATGTGCGACATTCGCAGAATCCGCAAGCTGTGCGAAGAAAATATTCTGTCCGCCCTGCACCATCTGTCCTGCCACTTCCATGGTACCTCCGACTGCTGTCTGCCAGAAAGGCATATAGAATACGTGATGCAGACCAAATGGAATCAGTGCTCGCTTAATCAGACCGAAAATCAGCGTTCCGACATAACCGGAGCCGGTTACCAGGCCACCCAGCGCATAAATGCCGTTCTGTACAACCGGCCATACAAAATACATTATAATTCCCACAAACATATAGACGATCGTAGAAATAATCGGTACAAAACGAGTACCTCCAAAGAAAGAAAGTGCATTCGGAAGCTGGATCCGGTAAAAACGATTATGAAGTGCAGCAACTCCAAGACCGACAATAATACCGCCAAACACACCCATCTGCAGTGACTGAATACCGCAGACAGAAGTGATGGTTCCTTCCAGAACGGATTCTGCAATTTCTCCGTTTTCCAGAATCTGACCCGTAATGGTCAGCATTGCGTTAATCGCTGTATTCATAACAAAATACGCAATAACGGCTGACAGGGCAGAAACCTCTTTTTCCTTCTTTGCCATACCAATTGCAACACCTACCGCAAAAATCAGCGGCAGGTTATCAAACACTGCACTTCCTACTTTGTTCATGATCACCAGCAGTGCATGAAGAATTGTGCCGTTGCCGAGCAAGCTTGTCAGCCCGTACGTTTCAATCGTGGTTGCATTGGTAAATGAGCTTCCGATTCCCAGCAAAAGTCCGGCTACCGGAAGGATTGCGATCGGGAGCATAAAGCTTCTTCCCACTCGCTGCAGAACACTAAAAATTTTGTCCTTCATTTTTTTTACTCCTTGTGTAGTTTATACTTTTTACAAGAAAAGTTTCTGCGGTTTTGCATCTTTTTAGCCGGTCTGTACTCTTTTTTCTGAAACAGAATACAAAAAAGAGACACTAACCCACATAAACAATTCCTGTTATGTATAGTTAATGCCTCCAAAAATCGAGTTACACACTACAACTGTAGTTGAATATAGCACAGATAAATTTCTTTTGTCAAGTCAGTTCTTATTATTTCAGCTTTTTATTTTTACCCATTTTTCATATTTTTATGCATCTATTTTGTGCACAATAGCTAATCAACATCTTTTTTCTGAAATGTCATAAATTCAAGATCTTCCTGTTTCCATAGTTGTGCAGGCACATGCAATACTTCTTTTTGAGTAAACAATGGTATACTTGTTCCTTCTTTCTGGAAAACCCGAAGAGATGTACCACCATCAGCAAAAGCTTTGTTTTCTATATGAACAAATGTCATTCCCTCATATACTTCTTTACTTTCAATATCCTGCCACCGGCCTTCCGGAAGATACAGTTCATATTCATCTCTGTCAAATCCGGGTGAAATAAGCAATGCATCACCAAGCATATAAGACAGATTCTGTATCTTTGCGATTGGATCTTTCGGATATTCCATCACAAGCGGACGAATCATTGGAATACCAGACTGATGAGTCTGGCAGGCTGTGTGATAAAGATATGGCACAAGTCGATGTCTGAAGTTAATCCATTTTTTTACTTCTTTTAATGCCATATCTCCATACTGCCATGGTTCCCGCGGTGTTTTACCGTGCGCTCTGGATAATGGCATCCACAATCCCATCTGCACAGAGGAAAGGTAATCTTCTATATTCGGACGTTCCTCATTTCCGATATAACCTGTGTTATAAAATCCGCCAAGATCATAACCCCAGAAAGATACGCCAGACATAGCCATCCCAAGTCCGGCCTGAAGAATTGCACTGTGACTTGCTTTATCACTGGAAGAATCTCCTGCCCATGCTGCCGGAATCGTATGAGAACCCACATACCCACTGCGTCCCCAAAGCATTGGCAATTCCCCATGTTCGTCGCAAATTTCTTTCATCCATGTGTAAATATTTTTTGCATACAGATACGTCAGAAGATTATGTCCTTCTCGCCCGCTCATGCCATTGTAAAATACAACATCTTCAGGTACTGCTTCAGAGAAATCTGTTTTTATCACTGATACACCCATTCTGACGATTTTTTTCACACGTTCCTCATACCATGCCAGAAATTCCGGATTTGTGAAATCAAAGCAGGCACACAAAAACTCTGAATCTGCAGTCGCTTTAAACATTGCAGGATGCCCTTCTTTATTTTTTATAAAAAATCCACGTTCTGCCAGTTCCTTAAATGCCGGCGAATCTTCCTGCAAGTACGGATAATTCCAAAGGCTTAAATGTATGTTCTTTTTATTTAATTCTTTAATCATTTCTTCCGGTTCAGGGAAACGTTCTGTATCCCATTCCCATACACCAGACATATCCTGCCTCTGCCAGCCATCGATATGAATTACATCGATACCTATTCCAAATTTTTCAGCATCAGCAACAACATCCTCGACTTCTTTACGGCTCATATAAGAGCATTTTGACATCCAGAAACCAAAAGCCCACTTTGGAATCATAGGTATCTGCCCTGTAATCTGCAAATACTGCTGCAACAGCTTCTTATAGTCTTTGCTTTCTTCTGCCAGGAAAATATAATCCAGAATAGGATCGTCACTGCCCATCTGATAACTGATCCATGATGAAGCACCCATATCAAATGATGAACGCGTAAATGTATTTAACAATACTGAATATCCCCGGCTGCTTGTAAAATACGGATGACTTTTATATGAATCCTCCGTATTAGTAGACAATGCATCTTTTTGCCAACACTCTATTCTTTGTCCACGTTTATTAAAATGTGTAAACTTCTCTCCAAATCCCCAAAATTGCTCATCGGAGAATAATACAAACTGCTCAAATGAGGCTATGCTTTTTCCAGATGCATCTACTCTAAATCCTGTTGGAAGCTGTTTCCACCGGTTATCGACATTAGTGTCAAAAGCCTGTTCTTTCGTCAATAATTTTCCATTCTGATATATGGACATTTCCCAGTAGTTTTTTGAAAAATGAAGACTTAACTGATTTGTTTCATATATATACATATCTTCATTTTCTGTAAATTCTGCATTTTTTGTTTCAAACTCCGATTCAGGTACATCTTCGACTACCGTCTGTCTGTGGCTTTTTGCAGTCATCTCCGGCACCATCACAAATCTGAATACCGATGGTGTCAAAAATGTAATACGAACTGTGGCTATACGGTCTTTCCATGTACGTACCAAAAAATGTATTCCATCTTCTTTGGCACACACTGATTCAATTTTTGTGAGAAAATCATACTCATCTGAAAAAATTGTTCTTCGCACCCCACATTGCGGATTATATTGTGTTTCTGCTTCATTAGACATATATTGTCCCCCTCTGGTTTTTATTATTTTTAGTCAAAATGTATAATCGGTAACGTTTTTGTATTCAATATATCATAAATTTGTATATTTTTAAATATCTTTTTTTACCAATACTGACCGCCTCAGCTTTGAAAGGTAATAATAATTCACAATAATAGTAGTAAAATTTAAGCCAATTTCTTCGCAATAAAGTAAAATAAAAGAACGATACCTTTTATTGCACCGTCCTTTTTGTCAACATTTGTTTTATACTGTTTTTACGCTCTCAGCCGGAATTTCCGAATATCCTTCGCATTGTTCACACGCTCAATCTCAGCGCCCAGTCCGCGGAGCTTTCCGTCGAAATCCTCGTATCCGCGCAGAATGTATACAATATCATCCACCACGGTAACACCCTCTGCTGCAAGACCTGCAATGACAAGTGCTGCGCCTGCACGAAGGTCCGGTGCAGAAACCTCTGCTCCGGTAAATTTCTCCACGCCGTCGATGATAGCTGTGTTGCCCTCAACTTTAATGCAGGCACCCATGCGGGCCAGCTCGTCAGCGTATTTAAACCTGTTTTCAAAAATGCTCTCTGTTACAATACTCGTACCGTTTGCCAGCGCCAGTGTAACCGCGATCTGCGGCTGCATATCGGTCGGGTAACCCGGGTACGGCTGTGTCTTTACGTGTGTTCTGCCCAGGCGTCTGCTTGCGCTCACACGAATCGCATCGTCAAACTCTTCCACGTCGCAGCCGATCTCCTCAAGCTTCGCCGTTGTCGCCTCCAGATGCTTCGGAATAACATTTTTTACCAGCACATCACCTTTGGTAGCTGCTGCTGCAAACATGTACGTACCAGCCTCAATCATGTCCGGTACAACCGCATAGCTCGTTCCGTGCAGGGTATCGACACCTTTAATACGGATGACATCGGTTCCGGCTCCTTTGATGTTGGCTCCCATGCTGTTCAGGAAGTTTGCCACATCGACAACATGCGGCTCTTTTGCGGCATTCTCAATCGTTGTGTTTCCTCTTGCCATAGACGCTGCCATCATCACATTGATGGTTGCTCCGACGGAAACCATATCCATGAAAATGTGGCTGCCGTGCAGATCCGATGCGCTCGCCATAATTGCACCGTGACGGATATTGACTTCTGCACCGAGTGCGCGGAATCCTTTTAAATGCTGGTCGATCGGACGGCTTCCGATGTTGCATCCGCCCGGCAGCGGAACTTCCGCTTTTTTGTATTTGCCAAGAAGAGCGCCCAGGAGATAGTAGGACGCACGGATTTTTTTGATATATTCATAATCAACGCTCAGATCCCCGATGGTCGATGCATTGATCCGCACGGTATGGCGGTCGATGCGGTCCACGGTGGCTCCGATCTCTGCGATTGCTTCCAGAAGTACATTAATATCACTGACATCCGGCAGGTTTTCGATCAGGACCGTCTCATCGGTCATCGTTGCTGCCGTAAGAATTGCAAGCGCCGCGTTTTTTGCTCCCCCGATTTCCACTTCGCCCACAAGAGGGTTTCCACCTCTGATGACATACTGTTCCATATATTCACCTCAAATTTTCTTTCTCATACTTAACGAGTGTGCTTTATCCTATATCTAACGAATCAAAGTCTTTTTCCTGTTTTTTACACACTCCAGATACGCTGAAACGCACTGCTCCCCGCAGTTATTTTTCAGTCTCCCCTTATCTTAACTCAAATCTAATACTTTGTAAATCAATTTTAATACATTCTGTGCTATTTCCGTCTTTTTCCATCGTTTCCGGTCAGGAATATTCAGAGAAACGTTATATGTAATTTCTAACTGTCAGAACATTTTCCTTATTATGATATAATCGTATGTTTTCAAAATTTCCCTGAATATTCCACCAATTCTGTTTTACATGCCGATCTGCTCGCGGAGCGCCAGGATCGTGCCCTGGATATCCCTTCCGCTCTCGTCAACCGTAATTTCGGCATACTGCTCATATAATTTACTTCTCTCATCGTAGAGATCCTTCAGCGTCTGGCCCTCTTTCAGCACGACGCCGCGTCCCTTCAGGTTTCCGAGACGTTTCGCCAGATCCTCATACGACAGCTTCAGGTAAACGATGGTTCCAATTTCTTTAAAATGCTCCATCGCCTCTTTTCCGTAAATGGCACTGCCGCCCGGCGCGATGACGCTTTTGTCGGCTTCCAGTGTCGCATTGACTTCATTCTCAATCGCAAGAAAGCCTTCATTTCCTTCATCCGCAATGATCTCGCGCAGAAGACGTTTCTCCCGATGCTGGATCACAAGATCCGTATCAATAAACTCATATCCCAACACCTTTGCAAGAATAACACCAACGCTGCTTTTGCCGGCTCCCGGCATTCCTATTAAGATAATATTCTGTTTATTCAAGATTTATTCCTCCTGCTGTCTCGTAAATTTTTCTCTATCCTATCTCTGCAGATTCGTTCCGCCCTGCTTCATGATCTGCTCGATCTCTGTTTCGCTCGCCACATTGGCATCGTGCTGGATCATCAGCTTTAAGACACTTGCGGAAATCGCAAAGTCGATGGCTTTCTGCGGCTCAAAATCATGAAGCATCGCATGGATCAGTCCCGCGCCAAATGCATCGCCGGCTCCGACTGCCTCAAAGCTGTGTACTTTATGAACCGGGCTCTCGTAGAATTTTCCGTCTTTCAGGTAAATCCCCATCCAGTCGCCGTCCTCCACGGTGTAGAGATTGCGCAGCACACTCGCAACCGCTTTGCAGTTCGGGAACTGCTTCTGGATTTCCAGCATGCCCTCTTTGTAAGACTCGATCTGCTCAATGCCGCGCGACATATCTCCGTCGTACGCCGGAATGCCAAGTGATGATTCAAAATCCTCATCGTTTGCAATGCAGACATCCACATACGCCATCAGACGGCGCATAACGCGCTGTGCGTCCTTCGTGGACCACATTTTTCCGCGGTAGTTCAGATCACATACCACCTGGATTTTTTTCTCTCTGCAGAGCGCCAGAGCGTTCTCCAGCGCTTTTTCAATCTCTGTGCTGATGGCAGGCGTGATACCGGAAAAATAAAAGAGATCTACGCCATCAAGCAGTTTTTCCCAGTCAAATTCCTCTGCCTTTGCCATTGCAATTGCGCTGTAAGCGCGGTCATAAACCACGCTCGTCGGGCGGATATTCGTTCCCTTTTCAAAATAGTAAATACCAACGCGTCCGCCGCCCCGCAGCACACGGGATGTATCGACGCCGAACCGGCGGATCTCATTGACGGCTGCCTGTCCCACCTGGTGCTCCGGCACTTTTGTCACGTACGAAACATCGTCCCCGAGTGTCGCCAGGGAAACCGCAACATTCGCCTCCGCGCCGCCGTAATTGGCTTCAAATGTATCTGCCTGTAAAATTTTCAGATGCTCCGGTGTTTTCAGACGCAGCATCACTTCTCCAAAAGTAAGTACCTTCATACTAAAATCCCCTCCAAAAGCAATTTGCTTTTTTGTCTCAATACCTCTTTATCTTACGCTGTTTTCCCCACGGACGCAAGAAAAACCTGCGGAAACCACCCCCGTTTTCCATCGCAGAAAAGCACAAAAAAAGCGGCTTTCTGTTTCGCTTCAGAAAGCCGCTTTTCGTGTATTTCATTATTCTTTTACTGCTCCCAGTGTAATACCGGTTACAAAGTATTTCTGCAGGAACGGATATACAATCAGCATAGGAACAAGGGCGATGAATACCTTTGCTGCCTCCAGAGATTTGTTGGAGTTCTGTGCTAACTGCTGATACTGCTCTGCGGTCAGGGTTACGCCTACCGGGATCTGAACGGAGATCTGACGGATGTAGGTCTGTAACGGATAGTTCGTCTCCTTGTTCATTAATACCAGGCCCTGGAAATACTCGTTCCAGTAACCAACAGATGTGAAGAGGACGATGGTTGCGATAACCGGTTTGGAACACGGAACTACGATCTGCCACAGGATACGCCACGGGCCGGCACCGTCTACACGGGCTGCCTCCTCAAGGTCTCCTGGGATACCGCGGAAGAAGTTCATCATAAGGAGTACGTTGAATACCGGAACAGAACCAGCCAGAACCAGCGCTGCCATGGTATCGATCATACCATAGTTTTTAACGGTGATGAACCACGGAATGGTACCACCATTGAACAGCATACAGAATACCAGGATCCACATCAGGACGTTTCTCGGTTTGTACTCTGTTTTGCTCTTTGCCAGCGGATAGGACATCATGATCAGGACAACCATGGTCCATACGGTTCCGATGACAACTCGTTTGATGGAAATCCAGAAGGAATTCCAGAATGCGGAATCACCCATGATCAGGCTGTAGGATTTTACGTTCGGTCCGATCGGGTAAACAGTTACAAGACCGCCCTCAGCGGCTGCCTTCGAAGAAATGGATACGCAGAACGTATACCATAACGGATAAAAACAGCTGAATGCCAGGAGAATCAGGATGATGGCATTTATGACTTTAAACGCTTTGCTGCCAAAACTCTTGCTTTCTATCATAATTTCTGCCCTCCTTAGAAAATCTTGTAATCAGCAAACTTGTAAGCACAAACATAAGAAGTAACAACCAGCACGAAGCTGACAACAGATTTGAAGAGACCTGCTGCAGTAGCCAGCGAGAACTGCATGTTTGTAATACCAACACGGTATACATATGTATCAATGATATCACCAGTTTCAATAACCAGCTGGTTGTACATGTTGAATACCTGGTCGAAACCAGCATTCAGAACGTTGCCCATTGCCAGTGTGGTCAGAAGGACGATGGTCGGAACCAGACCCGGGATGGTGATGTGCCATACTCGTTTCCAGCGGCTTGCACCGTCGATAGCAGCTGCCTCATAAAGACTCGGGCTGATGCCGGTCAGGGCTGCCAGATAAATAACTGCGTTGTAACCGAACTCTTTCCATACATCGGTTCCGATCAGTAACTGACGGAAGATGCCAGGAATCGTCATTGGAAGAACCGTATCCGTTGCACCGAATGCACTGCGGACGGTATTGAAGATTCCGTTTGCACCAAGGATATTGGTGATGATGTTTGCCAGGATAACCCAGGATACGAAGTGCGGCAGATATACGATCGTCTGAACCGTCTTTTTGAACTTCATATTCTTTACCTCATTCAGCAGCAGTGCGAACACCAGCGGAATGATGATATTCAGGATAACCTTTGCAATTGCAATGATCAGTGTGTTGACAAGTGCCCGTTTTGCATCCGGGATAACCGTCAGGTATTTAAACCATTTCATGCCTACCCACGGAGAGCCGAACCATCCTTTACTCGGATTGTAATCCTGGAATGCCATTACAATACCGACCATCGGGACGATGGAAAACATGAACAGCCAGATATAACCCGGCAGAACCATTAACGTATAGTGAAAGGAATTTGACAGCCCAAGATGGCCTTTTTTCTTCTTCACGGCAAGATCCTCCTTTGATGTCATTTTTTTAAAGTGATGGGGTACAGGTTTTCCTGTACCCCACCCTCCACATCATATATTTACATAAGTTACTCAGCCAGGTAATCTTTTACCAGTTCAAGGATCTGATCACCGCCCTGTACATGCCAGTCAGTGCAGAACTGATCCCACTCGTCAAGGCTCTTAGCACCTGTGATGAACTGAAGGACGCTCTTGTCTTCCAGGTCAGAAATCTGGGTCCAGTAGGTATCCATTCCATCGATGGTGTAGTACAGCTCAGAGTAGATCTTGTGATCCGGCTCAAGTGTTGCATATGGACGGTCACCGATCAGCAGTGCATAGAATCTGTTGAACTGTCCGTTGTTGGTATTAACATCCATATCGGTTACAGCCAGGTCTCTGGATCCATCATAATCAGAAGAAATAACTTCGCTTAAGGTTGCAGCATCGTTTGCAAGGTTCTTGTACAGACCGTTGAATTTGCTTCCGCCCTGCTGATAATCATCTGCAGACGATTCGCCTTTGAGGATGCCCATCAGTGCATCATACTCATACTCGCACTCGTCGGTAGCTGCCATGGTGTTACGCAGCGGATACCAGCCGATTGCTACAGAAGTATCGAAGGTAGACTCATCACGAACGAGTACGTTGTTCATGATAACAATGGCTTTCTTCACATCATCAGATGCGTTTTTGTTTACCATTGTGTAAGTGGTTCCAACGTCTTTCATATGGATATTCCACTCACCATCGTTGGTGTACAGCGGATATGCCTGCCAGTTTGCGTTGTTGTCGTTACGGAAGGAATCCGGGTTGCCGTATCCAAGGCTCCACCATGGTCCCATGAAGATACCGCAGGTTCCGTTCTTAACGTTGTTTGCATTGTCACCGTTGGTTGTGGTACCAACCTCCGGGTTGATGAGGCCTTTTTCATACCAGTCATGCAGAGTGGTAAGGGCTTCTTTCATCTCATCTGTTGTAGTTCCCCAATACAGCTCGCCGGAATCGTCTTTCAGGAAGTATCCCGGTGTTGCGTTGAATGCCTGATATACAGCATCGAAACCGTATCCATTGTTGGAGGAGTTCATGAAGTTGGAGTAGGTTCTTCCGCCGTTGTCGATACCTGCAATAGAGTAATCCGGGCTGAGACCTGCATCTTTAAATTTCTGAGCTACTTCGCCAAGTTCGTCAACTGTCTTCGGAACTTCCAGTCCTAACTTGTCCAGCCAGTCCTGACGGATGAAATACAGGTAAACACCGTCGGTATCTACGGATACGTTCGGCAGTGCACAGAAGGTTCCGTCAACCGTTGCGTTGTTGATTGCACGTCCTTCGGTGGTCTCGATGATCTCTTTTACCTGTTTGGATGCGTACTGGTTGAACTCCGGCCAGAGGTCTGCAAGAAGATCTGCTCTTGCGGCCTGTACCAGGTAGTTACGGGTCGGTGCGATGACTGCATCCGGAAGGGAAGCAGATGCGATTGCCAGAGAAACTTTCTGCTGGAAGTCTGCAGTATTACCTGCTGTCCAGTCGCAGACAACTTTGATGTTGTAGTTGTCCAGAAGGTATCTGGTGTACTGGTTGTTATCTACGGAGTCGCCGTCCGGAAGTGTGGTATCCTTCGGGTCAATCTGATATCCATAATGTACTTCTACGACATGATCGAATTTCTCGAATGCTCTGTCGTCATTTTCTCCAGGTACAGCGTCATCTTCCAGTGTAGAAGATTCGATCCAGTCAGCGGAAGCTGCGGAATCTCCGGAGCCGCTGCCTGATTCAGCAGTTGCTGCATCGTCGCCGCCTGCGGTGCTTGTTGCTGTTGTGCCGCTTCCTTTGCTGCTTGCGTCAGAACTGTCGCCGCCTGTGCTGCCGCATGCAACCAGGCTTACGATCATGGTGCTTGCCAATAATGCAGAAATTACTTTCTTTTTCATTTGGTGTCCTCCTTGTGTTTTACGTTCTTTTTGGTGTGTTCCGTTGTTGTTTTTGTCCAGGCTGACGAATCATCTCTCTTTTACAATCATACGTTTTGCCTAAAACTTTCACATTTTCGTCACACTTTTTATGCAATGATTATACCTCTCTTCCACACGTTTTGGCAAGCACTTTTTATATATTTTTCACAATTTATTTCATTTTTTTACTTCATATTGTCGATTTTATACACTATTTTTAAATTTATAGTCAATTTTGACTTTTTTGATATCGGTATTTCTTTTAATCTCAACTAATTTTTCATTCGTTTTTCCGTCATTTTGTATATTTTACACTTGTTCGAACGTTTTGTACAGAAAAAGAACCTCTTAATTTTTCTCCAGAAGGCTCCTTCCAGGAAAACTAAGAGGTTCTTTTTTAATTATCTCTTCTTTATTCTGCTTTTTTCTTCTCTTTTGGAATAATAATATTCAGCACAATCGCTGCAACCGCTGCCGGAACGATACCGGAACCGCCGAAGATCAGCTGGATATAATAAGGAAGCTCGGAAGTTGCTCCTGCTGTGGAACCAAGGCCGTAGCCAAGACCCAGTGCAACAGAAACGATCGTGATCTCACGGCTCGTAATCGGCTCTTTTGTGATGAGCTGGATACCGGAAACCAGAATTGACGCAAACATCATAACGGCTGCACCGCCGAGTACGGACTGCGGCATAATGGATACAAATGCTGCAATCTTCGGGCAGAGTCCGCAGAGGATCAGGAAAATGGCTCCGCAGGAAAGTGCCATACGGTTTACGATTTTTGTCATCGAAATAATGCCGACGTTCTGTGCAAAAGAAGTATTCGGGAGAACGCCGAGTGCTGCTGCAAAGCTGGATCCGAGACCGTCGCAGATGATACCGCCGGAAAGCTCGGAATCGGTTGCCTCGCGGTCCATACCGCTCTCTACGCAGGCGCAGATATCGCCGACCGTCTCAACGGTTGTTACGATGAACATGATCGCTACCGGGAGAATTGCCTCCACACGGAAGACTGGTTTTACCTCAGCCAGTTTTCCAAAGCCTGCAATACCAGGGAGTGCGAACCAGGACGCATCTTTTACCTGCTGGAAATTGACAACCCAGGAATATGTATAGGAAACAGTGCTTCCATCCTCAAGAACTGCCGTTCCGGTATGCGGCAGAACCATGGTCATAATAATAGCTACCGCGTAGCCGACTAAAATACCGATCAGAATTGAAGCCGTGCTTAAGATTCCCTTCGGATTTGTAAAGTGCTTCAGTGCCAGCGTTACAATCAGAACGACCATGCCAAGGAACAGGTTCTGTATGGAACCGTAATCGTTCGTTCCGGAACCGCCGCAGAGATAATTGATTCCAACCGGAATCAGCGAAAGACCGATCGCCATAACGACGCAGCCGGTAACAACCGACGGGAAAAATTTACGAAGCGGCTTTAAACAGACGCCAAGCACGCCCTCAAACAGACCGCCGACAATTGTCGCACCAAGGATAGCGCCGTACGTCAGCGCGCCCTGTCCCAGCACGGCTGTCACGCTCTTGAATACGCCGAGGAATCCAGAAGATGTACCCATAACAATCGGCACTTTACCGCCGATCGGTCCAATCGAAAACATCTGTACCAGTGTTACAATACCGGCTACTGTCATTGCATTCTGCAAAAGAGCCGTACGAAGTGCACCGTAGCCCGCATCCGCCGTCAGACCGCACGCTCCCATGATGATCAGAAGCGGGGTGAGGTTTCCTACGAACATCGCCATTACGTGCTGCAATCCAAGCGGAATCGCCTGCTTCAGCGGAATCCGTCCTTCAAAGGTGTACGGGGTTCCCATAGCTGAACTTTTTTCTTTTTTCATTGCTTTTCTCCTGCTTTTGTAGATTTGGGCTGCCTTGCCTTTCGGTATGGAATATGCCCTGCACAGCCGGAATTTTTCCGGCAAAGCGTCCTTGTTTTTTCTTATAGATACTCATAAGTTTTTCTTTTTAAACAAGCCTTCTTCATAAGCTGTGCTTTTATGTAAAAAGATTATCATGTTTCTTTTTTCCCGTCAACCCGCATCTTGTACAGAATTCCATAAAAAAGGAGATACCGGTCTGTGTTCCTCATCTCACAGATCAATGTCTCCTTGTTTTCTTCCTTCAATTTAAGCGTTCTGGAAATCCTCAATCGCTTTTACGGTGCGGTTATATTCTTCCGTCACCTTCTGCATCAGATCATCCGTCTCGGTCTCCTGCAGCGGCCTTAACCGCTCGGTCAGCTCGGCGCTTGGCTCGTACAGATTTTTAAAGCCAAGATTCTGACACACGCCTTTTAATGTATGAGCTGCACGGAATGCAACCTCAATATTTCCGTCCGCCAGTGCCTGGCAAAGCTCCTGATAGCTCGGATCCTGCGGAAATTTTAAAATGATCCGCTGAATCAGAGATTCACTGCGAAGCCGCTGAACGGTTTCCTCGTAATCTGCTCCCATCTGCATGTAGCAATCTTTTAATGTCATCTTCTCTTCCTCTTCCCTGTATGCAAATTCATTACATATTAATGCATACAAGTTCTTTATCAATACATAAATAATTATATTTCTCATGCAAGCTCTTGTCAACTTCTGCTTTTCATTATTTTTGCATTATTTTTGTTTACTATGCGCTCTATTTCTGAACATAAAATATCTTTTTTCTTACGTTTTTATCTTACCTGTATATTGCATTTATGCATAATAATACAACTTACTCGCATATTCTGTCGTTTTATTCACACGGTACCGCGTGAAAGTCTATTTCTTCTGTCTAGTCTCGTTGCAAAATGTAATGTTTTTTGTACCCTGTAATTTTCGTTATTTTTCTGTGTTTCTTCTATCTTTTATGCAAAAAGGGACCCCCGGTCTTAACCAGAGATCCCTTTGGATTTCTCAAAATCAGATTAGCAGATTCCCTGAGCCATCATAGCGTCAGCTACTTTCTCAAAGCCTGCGATGTTAGCGCCCATAACATAGTCGCCCTCATGGCCGTAACGTTTTGCAGCATCAACCATGTTGTGTGTGATGTTGATCATGATGCTCTTCAGTTTTGCATCAACTTCTTCGAAGGTCCAGGACAGACGCTCGGAGTTCTGGGACATCTCGAGTGCGGATGTTGCAACACCACCTGCGTTTGCAGCTTTTCCAGGTGCGAAGATTACGCCGTGCTCCTGCAGATATTTGGTTGCTTCCAGAGTAGTAGGCATGTTAGCGCCCTCGCATACGGCGGTGCATCCGTTCTCTACCAGTGCTTTTGCATCCTCAAGCAGCAGCTCGTTCTGAGTTGCGCAAGGAAGAGCAAGGTCTGCTTTTACAACCCATACGCCGCGTCCTTCGTGATACTCGGAGTTTGGACGATATTTCTTGTACTCGGTCAGACGGGCACGGTTTACTTCTTTGATCTCTTTTAATGCAGCTACATCGATTCCGTCCGGATCGTAAACCCATCCGTTGGAGTCAGAGCAGGTGAGAACTTTCACACCAAGCTGAGTAGCTTTCTCGATTGCATAGATTGCAACGTTTCCGGAACCGGATACACAAGCGGTCTTGCCTGCGATGTCGATGCCGTTCAGTTTCAGCAGCTCCTGGGTCAGGTACAGCAGTCCGTATCCGGTAGCCTCTGTTCTTGCTAAAGATCCGCCGTAGCTTAAACCTTTACCAGTCAGAACGCCTTCGTATACGCCGCGGATTCTCTTGTACTGTCCGAACATGAAGCCGATCTCTCTTGCGCCTGTTCCGATGTCACCAGCCGGTACGTCGGTGTCTGCGCCGATATATTTGCAAAGCTCTGTCATAAAGCTCTGGCAGAATGCCATGATCTCTCTGTCAGATTTTCCTTTCGGATCGAAGTCAGAACCACCTTTACCTCCGCCGATCGGAAGGCTGGTCAGTGAGTTTTTGAATACCTGCTCGAATCCCAGGAATTTGATAATACCAATATTTACAGAAGGATGCAGACGGATTCCTCCTTTGTAAGGTCCGATTGCACTGTTAAACTGTACACGATATCCGGTGTTTACATGAGCCTGTCCTTTATCGTCTACCCACGGCACACGGAATTTGATCTGACGCTCTGGCTCTACCATTCTCTCCAGAAGAGCGACTTTTCTGTATTTTTCCTCGTTTGCCTCGATAACCGGACGAAGAGATTCCAGAACCTCTTTGACTGCCTGATGGAATTCCGGCTCAGCTGGGTTTTTTGCAACTACGGACTCAATAACCTCATCTACGTATGACATGTTAGTTTCCTCCTTGAAATTTCTCCCTTAATGTAGTGCAGAAAGATTTCTTTAAAAGATCCATCTGCGGTTCTCATCAGCCTTAAAGCGTGGAGAAAATCATTTCCGCACTCTCTCGCGTCTCCGGTGGATTCTCCCGTCCTCCGGATCACTTAATTTTATAAGGTCAACGATTGGTTGATATTATAGCATAAAATATCCGGTTTTTGCAATATTTCACGCAAAAAATTCCTAATAAATCATGATTTTGTAGCGTTTTCTAATATTTACCCAGTATTTTTGTCGATTTTGTATATTTTTACCGAAAGTACTATAAAATTTCGCGTGCTGGTTCTTTAGAAAATAAAGATTAGCGGCGGTTTTTTGTTTTTATATTAGGTGTTTTCAATTTTTTCTTCACGCTCCAGCCAAAGGTTCCCTGCTTTTTCCCGATTCCAAAGTACTCTCCGTGGGAATACACAATCGGTTTCGCGCGGTTCAGATCGAAGCGGCCGCGCTCATCCATGTATGCCTCATCCGCATGGACAGCCACAACTTTTGCAAGAAACATGTGATGCGAGCCCAGTTCGAGCACCTGCTCCACTTTACACTCGATATTAACCGGCGACTCCCCGATCATCGGTGCGGAAATCTCCTCCGCCTCGACTTTCGTCAGCTTCATCTCTTTGAACTTATCCACATCTCTTCCCGAGCGCACGCCGCAGTAGTCGGTCGCATAGCAGAGGTCCTCCGTCGTCAGGTTGATGACGAACGCACCGCTCTCTTTGATCATCTGATAGCTGTAGCGTTCCGGCCGCACCGAGATCGATACCATCGGAGGATTCGTACACACCGTGCCGGCCCAGGCAACGGTGATGATGTTGTCCTCCCCGTTCTTTCCGCGCACCGACACCATAACCGCCGGCAGCGGATACAGCATATTTCCCGCTTTCCATGTCTGTTTTCCCATTCTTATTTCTTTCCTTTCCTCTTTTTCACCCTTTTATGACCGAAAAAAGCGTGCCCCGGATCTGTTTTCAGGCCCGGAACCACGCTTTTTTATTTTTTCTGTTTTTACTGATTCTGCAGCGCCATCATAAATGCCGGAATCAGCTGTTTCTTTCTCGACACAACACCCTTCAGCTCGCAGCTGACCTCGTTGACCGAAAGATCTTCAAAAGCTTTTTCGATGACTTCCTTTGCCCCGCTTCCATAATACAGAAGCTCTGTAGATTCTTCTATAATATTGGTCAGCATAAAGAATACCATCTCGATGCCGTGTTTTCCGCACTCGCTTTCCATCTGCGGCAGAAGCTGTTCCTTGATGGATTCCAGCTCGCCCGCATCGAGGGATGTAATCTGGCCGACACCAAACGTAACATCGCCCATGATGAATTTTTTGAAATCCTGGTAGAAAATCTCCTCCGGAGATTTATCCTTCAGATTGCTTCCTGCGCGGAACATTTCGGATGCAAACTCCGGAATGCTGATTTCGGCAATATCCGCCAGAGCCTCTGCTGCCGCTTTATCAAGCATCGTGCAAGTCGGCGAACGGAACATCAGCGTATCCGAAATAATTGCTGCGCAAAGCAAGCCGGCAATATTCGGTGCAATGTCAAGTCCCTTTTCCTGATAAATCTGATACATAATCGTTCCCGTACAGCCGACCGGTTCATTGCGGAACATAACCGGCGCCATCGTCTCCAGTGATCCAAGACGGTGATGGTCTATGATTTCCAGAATTTCTGCCTCTTTTACATTGTCGACAGCCTGAGACTCCTCGTTGTGATCAACAAGAATCAGTTTCTTTCCGGCGTTTCCAATCAGATTCCGGCGGGAAATCGTTCCCACATATTTTCCTTTTTTATTTAGAATCGGGAAATCACGGTGTCGCTGGTTTTTCATCACCTCTTTGATATCATCCAAGAAATCCTCTGTGGAAAATGTAATTAAATTGCTTCTTCGCATCAAATACTTGACCGGGATACTCTGGTTGATCAGACGTGCAATCGTATACGTATCATGTGGACTGCTGATAATAACACAGCACTTTTCCTCTGCAAATTTCTGAATTGTTTTGGTAACCTTTGCACCAAGTCCGACAATAATACAGCTGGCATCCATCTCGATTGCACAGAGCTGATCCTCTGCACGGTTTCCAAGAATCACCAGGTCATTTTTATCAATATAGTTTTCCATCGTGTCCGGATGGAACGCTCCGACAACAACCTTTCCCTCGATAAAATAACCATGTTCATTTCCGACAATAACCGAACCATCCAACGTATCCGCGATACTGCGGTATTGCGTCCTTGCCAGTGACATGACATGGCTGTCATAAGAATCCATATAGGATTCCGCGATATCACTGACCGTGATCACGCCCTGCAGATCATTGTCCGGCGAAGTAATTGGCAATGTGACCACGTTGTTGTTTTTCATCATGGAATACGCTTTCTTCACAGAAATTGTGCCCGGCACGCTCGGCACCTCATGGATTTCAATTTCCTTTACCTGCGTTCCCGCATTCGGCAGATACCCCGGTGCGCGCACGCCAAAGCGCTTCAGTACATACTCGGTCTCCTCATTGATCTGACCGGCACGCCGCGCCATGTAGGTTTTGGTTTTATCTGTCCTGTTCTTGATATCCGCATAGGCAATCGCCGAACAAATGGAATCCGTATCCGGATTTTTATGTCCAATTACATAAACTCTTGAATTTGATTTCATAATAGTACTCCTCCCTTCTGTATGTTTGTGGTATACAGTAAGTTCGTCCCGGTAGTTTTACTTCTTTTTTTGTAACGACTACAGTTACTGCTCACTTCGTGACCAGTAACCGCCGCCCTGCACATGCAAATTCGCTCCGTGAAGTTCCGGGCGGCCACCTGAATCACTTTCTCCTGCAGCCGCGCAGCAAGTGCGCGTCTCAGTAATTTTGGTAACGGCTACACACATATTACCATCCTTTTTTCATCTGGTCAAAGAAAATCTTTTATGTTAAGATAAACGCAGATAGAAAAACGTGCAAAATTGAACCCGATTTTTTCATAAATCCACAATTTTCCTCTCGTTTTCCTGTTATTCTTACGAAAAAGGGGTGTTTCATTATGTCAGAAGAAAAATTAACCATGGATGACTTCTCCGCAGAGCTGGAAGCTTCCTTCAAAAAAATTGAGGAAGGCGACATGCTCACCGGAACCGTCATCTCTGTAGATGAAAAAGAGGTGATTCTCGATCTGAAATACTACGCAGAGGGCGTCATCCGCGCCGAGGACTTCAGCAACGAGCCTGGCTTCTCCTTAAAAGACGCTGTTCAGGTCGGTGACGAAATCACCGCAACCGTGATCCGCAAAGACGACGGCCACGGCAACATTCTTCTCTCCCGCGCAGAGGCAAACGATATCCTCGCATGGGAAAAACTCGCACAGTACAAAGAAGAGAAAACCGTACTGGATGTAAAAGTCAAAGGAATCGTAAACGCCGGTGTTATCGCTTACGTCGAAGGAATCCGCGGCTTCATCCCGGCTTCCAAACTCTCCCTGAACTACGTGGAAGATCTGAATGAATACTTAAACAAAGACATTCAGGTACAGGTTTTTGAACTCGACAAAGAAAAAGACCGCCTGATCCTCTCCGCCCGCGAGCTTCTCCGCGAGAAAGCAGACGAAGAGCGCAAAGAGAAAATCTCCAACGTAGAAGTCGGCCTCGTCACCGAAGGAACCGTTGAGAGCCTGCAGCCATACGGCGCCTTCATCAGCCTCGGAAACGGCCTCTCCGGCCTCGTCCACATCTCCCAGATCTGCGCCAAACGAATCAAACATCCATCCGCAGTTCTGGCAGTCGGCGATAAAGTCAAAGTAAAAGTCATTGCCATCAAAGACGGCAAACTCAGTCTCTCCATGAAGGCACTCGACGACGTTGCCGCCGAAGAAATTCAGGAAGAAACCATCGAACTCCCGGAGACAGAGGAAGTGACAACGACACTGGGATCGCTGTTTAAAAATATTAAGCTGAACTAAAGTTGCATCAAAAAAACAGACTTTCCATTCTCACGCATTCCTGCGTGTATCTGGAAAGTCTGCTTTCTATTATAAGAATTCTATTAGCCCTTTACAGCTCCAATCACAATACCTTTCACAAAATATTTCTGGAAGAACGGATACACAACCAGAATTGGAAGTGCTCCCATAACTGCAACGGCCATTTTGATACCAGTCGCTGGAAGTGTAATGCTTTGTGTCAATGCTCCTCCTGAAGCACCGCTCATCAGATACTGCACATCCAGAAGCATCTTATTCAGCAGAACCTGAATACTGTACAGTTTATCGTTATTGATATAGTACAGACCATTCAACCAGTCATTCCAATATCCGAGGCCGACCAGAAGTGCCAGTGTAGCAATAATCGGCGTAGACATCGGAAGAACAATTTTTGCCAGAATTCTCCACTCACCTGCTCCGTCAATTCTTGCAGCCTCGATGACCGCATCAGGAATGTTGGTGGTGAAATACGTTCTCATCATGATGACATAGAAAGCTCCCATCAGAAGATTTGGAACAATCAGTGCCCAGATGGTATTTTTAATATGAAAGATTCCAGTCCACATCATATAGGACGGTACCAAGCCACCGTTGAACAACATCGTAAAGAAAATCACAAAGGAGAAAAATGCTTTTCCCGGAAGCTCTTTTCTTGACAGTGGATAGGCAAACAATGTTGTCAGAGTCAGGTTTGCCACGGTTCCGACTACCGTTACCAGTGCGGAAATGATATAACCTCTTACAATACTGCCTGAATCTACCAGCAGTGTTTTGTATGCATCAAAACTGATTTCACGCGGCCAGAAAGAATATCCATATTTTAATAGAATGTTCTCTTTGGTGATTGATGACATAATCAGCAGAATAAACGGGACGATACACATAGCGGACAGTAAGATCATAATCACATTAGCTGCAATCTGAAAGCTTTTATTTCTTTCAACCATTTTTCATACTCTCCCTTCGCTTAGAATAATGCACTGTTTTCGTCCAGTCTTCGAACAATCAGGTTTGCAATCAGTACCAGTGCAAATCCTACCAGTGACTGATAAAGACCTGCTGCAGATGCCATACCGATGTTGTTCAGCTCCATCAATCCACGATATACGTAAGTATCGATGGTGTTTGTCACGTCGATCAGCGGTCCGCTGTTCATTGGTACCTGATAGAACAGTCCGAAATCGGAATAGAAAATACGTCCTACACTCATCAGCGTCAAGGTGATAATGGTTGTTTTCAATCCCGGTAGTGTGATATGTACAATTCTCTGCCAGCGGTTTGCACCGTCGATAGATGCAGACTCGTAAAGACTGGCATCCAATCCTACTACCGTTGCATAATAGATAATGCAGTTATATCCCAGGTTTTTCCATACATTGACAAAGATCAAAATGAATGGCCAGTACTTCGGATCAGAATACCATCCGATGCCCTGTTTTCCCATTGGTTTCAGAATACTGTTATTAATGAATCCGGCATCTGTGCTGAGGAATCCATATACCAGGTAGCTGACAACGACGATAGAAATCAGGAACGGTACCAGAATTAACGTCTGGTATATTTTCTTTCCCATCGTGGAACGGATTTCATTCAGCAGAATTGCCACTGCAATTGCAAGTACGGTTCCGACTACGATAAAGATTACGTTGTATCCCAGTGTGTTTCTTGTAATTGTCCAGGCATCTTTTGTCTTAAACAAAAACTCAAAGTTTTTAAGACCTGTAAACGGGCTTTTCAGGATTCCCAGACTGTAATTATATTTCTTGAATGCAATGATAATTCCAGCCATAGGCATATAGTTATTGATAAATAAGTATACAAGCCCCGGAAGCAGCATCAGATACATGGGAATAAATCTGCGGATTTTACCCCAATTTCTTTTCATCTTCCCAGCCTCCATTATTTGTTGGCTTCCAGCCAATCATCTAACTGTCTCTGTTTCTCAGCGATGATGGTATCTGCTCCTGCTGCTTTCAACTCATCCAGGAATTTCGGAATGGTAGTTTCTGGATCCAAGGAACCGCACTGCAGTGCAGGACCATATTTGGCAGTTACGTTTGCGCATGCAGTTACTTCGTTCTGTACATTTGTGTTGTCCCATGCAAAACCTTTGGCCGGAGAAACAACCGCATTGTTGTTGAACTCCTGGGTCTGATCCCAGATATCCGGATCATTTCCTTCCCATACATAGGAAATTGCCTCATTCGGCCAAGCCCATGGAAGACTGGTATAACCTGTGTTACTTGCTGTTACACCGTCTGGGTAGTTGATGACACCGTTGTCTTTGTCTGTAAACTCATAATGAGTTCCTTCCAGACCATTGATAAGAATATTTGCCAGATCCGGGTTTGTGTAGATCTCGTTTAATACCTGTACAGCTCTTTCCGGTTTATCACTGTTATGCGGAACATACCATACAATGTCAACACGTGTTGTGGTAGTATATGGTTCTACCAGATTCAAAACAACGATTTCTTTTCCGGACTCTTTTTCGATCTCCTGCTCGATACCTGGTTTTGTATTTGTAAAACGTCCAAAACCTTTACCAGAACCAATCAGACTATTTGCCATTTCAGTAGAAGTGGAAGCATCCGGCATGATCAGACCTTTCTGCGCCCAGTCATAGCGAAGTTTCATTTCGTTCATATATTTATCTGTTGCGTAGTAATTAATAACTTCTGTGCTGTCAGAAGATACACTCTCTAAAGATCCGATATCTCCACCAAGGTCATCTGGGTTTGTCATAAGGCTCATGGAACCCACATGAGAAACAATGGGATATACATCTGGATACATTTCTTTTACTTTTTCAAGGAGCGGCTCCAACTCCTCTTCTGTTTTAATAGAACTATAGTCAATTCCGGTTGCATCTGCCATCTCTTTATTCATAGCAAATCCCCATCCCGTTGCTTTCTCTTTATTGGACGGAACACCATAAATATTGCCGTTAAAGGTTACACATTTCCAGTCGGATTCACTGATTTCAGATTTCATATCGCTGCCATAGCTGTCCAGATAATCCGTAATCGGAAGGATCTGTCCGCTGCTGATTGCAGATGTTACATTTCCACAGTACTCATACATCAGATCCAATTTTTCAGAAGATGCCAATGTCAGGTTTACCTGCTGATCATAGCTTCCAAAGCCAACTCTTGTTACTTCAATTTTTGTATTAAATTTTTCCTCTGTGATTTTGCTCGCTGCTTCAGAAATTTTTGCGCAGTCATCTGTACTTGCATCACCAGGTGCCAGAATTTTTACTGTATAGCTGTCATTATTGCTACTTTCTGCGCTCTTAGAAGATGAACCCTGTGCAGAGCTTGCATCGCTTCCGCAGCCTGCCAGCATACTTCCCGCCATAACAGAAACAAGTAAAAATGCCATTGCTTTTTTCTTATTCATTACATTTCTCTCCTTTGTTCTTTTCTTTGTTTTACGAATAGCTATATCCTATCAAAGAAGTATCTCTTTCTCTATAAAATCTGTGACTTTCTCTTTATATATTGTGACATACCACTGTAACTTTCGTTATTTTAACGAATCTGTATACTTATTTCTTGAAAACACACGACATCTATATTAGAATAAATGGCATGTTCCAACAGTTGGAACGCTCACACGATTTTTCTTATATTGTTATATTTTGGGAGGTTCTTATGTTATCTCGTAAAAATTTTTACATCTCATCAAAAATTTTTTTCACCCTTATAAGCCTTATCATGCTTATTCCGCTTACATTTCTGACGATATTTTTTGATTTCTACTCGCTTCGCCTGCTGAACCGCGAAATCGCTTCTGCAAATCGAAATGCTCTGTTTCTCTATCAGGAACAGTTAGAAGCAGATCTTTCCCAGATAGAAACCTCAATGGCACAGAACTGGGCTACGAACTGGAATTATCAGAAACTAAAATATAAACTTGATCCGCTCGATGTTCATTTAAATACACTCTCCATTGTGAATAAAGCACGGGAACAGCTTGCTCTGACAGAATGTCTCGGTGCTGTCTATATTTATTCTGCTCCCAATGATGTCTGCCGCTGTGCCTATCAGGACTGCTATTCCTATAAAGAATTAATAACAATGCAGAATTACGTAAAATCCCTTGATTTTGAATCAACTCCCAAATCCTGGTTTTACGATAAAGTCGGTGATAAATACTTTTTGGTTCGCCTTATCGGTTTTTCCAATGCCTACAGTGTTTCTCTCGTAGATTTTGATCTGGTCATGGCTCCATCTCGCCTCGCCACACAGACGCATAAAACTAGTTCACTCGTCTATCTTTCCAACGACGGAACCGTATTAAATCCTTCTAAAACCATTACAGAAAATAAACTGACCTTTTCGCCTGAAGACAATAACCACATCAAAAAAGGACAAAAAGAAAACTTTTTTGTTGTACAGGATCGCTTAAAATATGCTGATATTACCATGCTTTACCTTTCCCCTTACCAGGGAAGCCAGTTTTATTTAAATGCGACACAGATGTTTGCCATCATTGCCTCTGTGCTGGCACTGCTTTTGATTCCGTTCATGTGTTTTTTGGCCATCAAAATTTACTTTTCTCCATTAAGAGATGCAATCGCTACCATGGAGAATATTCGAAACGGTAAATTGAACTCAAAACTGCAGGAAACACAGTTTATCCGTGAATTTTCCGTCTTTAATTCCACTTTTAACCGAATGATGGATGAAATTCACAATCTGAAAATCCGCACTTATGAAAATAAGCTGATCATTCAAAAATCTCAGCTGCAATATTTTCAAATTCAGTTGAAGCCTCATTTTTATCTGAACTGCCTGAAAACTCTTTACGGTATGATTCAACAGAATAAAGGAAACGATGCACAGCAAATGATTTTATATGTTTCCCAGTATATCCGCTATACCTTCCGCGACAACAGCAGTCTTGTGCCACTGCAGACGGAACTGAATCAGGTACAGAATTATTATAAACTTCAGAAGCTAAACACAAGAGATTCTTCTGAGCTGACCATTTCTGCCGATCCCGCTGTTTCAAAGTTTCCGGTTCCCATGCTCTGCATTCAGACATTCGTCGAAAATTCTTTTAAGCATGGGCGAATCTCCAGCCAGCCGCTCAATGTACACATTTCCGTACAGCTGACAGAGACTGAAGAAGGAAATTATTTAAATATCAGTATTCAGGATAACGGAACCGGATTTCCGGACGAATTTCTGCAGTCCTTTCTGCAACATACAGAAGATGCAGTAACCGGACAGCACATCGGTATACACAATCTCCGTCAACGACTTACCTTACTTTACGGTGATCAGGCCGGACTGATCTGTATGAACAATTCCTCCGGCGCCCTGACAGAAATTATCCTGCCCATCCAGGAAGAACCAAATACCAGTTCAGAAACTAAAAGTAGCTTACTCTCAAACGAAAATTTGTTTTCATTATCCTAGAAAGAGGAGGAATCCCGAATGAATGTATTGATTATTGATGACCAACCCGATGTTGTCGCCGGTATTCATTCCGGCATCAACTGGGATGCGCTTTCCATCCGACAGGTTTTCTGTGCTAACGACATTATCCGTGCGCGTGAAATTCTTTCAAACAATTCCGTGGATATCATGCTCTGCGATATCGAAATGCCGCTCGGCAGCGGTCTTGAACTTTATGAATGGGTTGCGGAGCATTTTCCAGAAATCAAATGTATTTTTCTCACCTCACATGAAGATTTTTCCTATGCACAAAAAGCACTGCAACTCGGCGGATTCGATTATCTGATTCAGCCCGCTCCCTACAGTGCAATTGAGGTTTCCATTCAGAAAGCAGTCCTGCAAATTCAAAAGGAAAAAAAGGAAAAATTTTACAGTGAATATGGAAACTATTTCAGCAAACGCGAAATGGATCTTCTTGATGTGCTTTTAAATGAATTTTTGCAGAAACAGCCTGCAGAACCGCAGAATATCCTGAGTTTTCTGGACACGATCTCCATAAAACTCGATCCCGGCCGTTCCTGTGTTCTGACTTTGATTGATATTCTCGAACAGGACACGCCACATCCAGTTCGTGACCTTTCTCTCCTCCGCTCTATCCTGCAGAATGTCATTTCCGAGCTGTTTAAGCCGTTCACTAAAAAACTGCTTTTCTGCCATGTCCACGAACAGGTTTTTGCCCTTATTTTATACGAAACCGATAATTTTACAAAAGATCAGGTGCAAATTTATTTGCATACTTTTGTGGAAGCCGCTTCACAGTATCTCCACTTTAAAATAGCATGCTACTGTGCTCATTCTGCAAATTTTCTTCTGCTACCAGATAAAATACAGCAGCTTTTGGAACAGCGCAGTGAAAATGTGGCAAACTATAGCGGTATTTTTTATCAGAAATCCAGTATTTCCCAGGTTCCCTACACCCCTCCGGATTTTGTCCACTGGAATGTCATGCTCTCCTCTGGTTATTACGATGCCGTCCGTGCAGACATGCATGATTATCTGCTCCGCCAAAAAGAATCCGGTCATGTAAACCAGAAAATGCTCAGTCTCTTTTTACAGGATTTTCTTCAGCTCTTCTATCAGATTCTGAACCATCACCACATCGGTGCACACGGTGTTTTTGAAAAAGAATACGATATTCACGCCCTGAACAACTCCTGTCATTCCATAGAAGAGATGCATAAACTGCTTGATTTTTCCGTTGATTATCTAAAAAGCCTTCAAATTAGCGCAGAACCAGGTGTTTCACAGATCGACCAGGTGGTAAATTTTATTCAGAAAAATATTCACCAGAATGTTACCCGCACCGAAATCGCACATCAGGTATACATGAACCCGGAATACCTCTCCCGGCTTTTCAAAAAGGTAAAAGGAATTTCACTTTCTGACTATATCGTGCAGGAAAAACTGAAAATTGCGATTTCCCTGCTTGAGGGAACCAATCTCCCGGTCAGTGTAATTGCAACGAATATCGGCTACACGAATTTTTCTTATTTTACACAGGTATTCAAAAAAGTCTACGGAATTTCTCCGAGTGAATACCGTCAAAAGAAAAAATAATGCAAAAATAGTACTGCGGAGCGTAAAGTTTTCCCAAATAAATGTTAATACCCGGGTATAACGAAAATACGTTCCGCAGTATTTTATTTTTGCATTACTGTTTTATCTTCAAACAAGTTTTTATACCGGCATCGCCGCCACAAAATAATACATCACAACAAAATGACAGAAGCTGCCACCCATCACAAACAGATGAAAAATTTCATGTGTTCCGAACATTTTATGCTTCGCATTAAACATCGGCATTTTTAAGGAGTAAATCACCCCGCCGACCGTGTAAATGATGCCGCCCGCCAGCAACCATCCAAATGCCGGCCGTGAAAGAGCCAGAAACAGCGGATGAAATGCCAGTACACACAGCCATCCCATTGCGATATACAACACTGAGGAAAACCACTTCGGACAATTGATCCAGAATGCCTTGACAAGAATTCCGCCAATTGCTGCTGCCCACACCAATGCACAAAGTACAATTCCCGTCCGTCCATGCAGCGCAATCAGACAGATCGGCGTATAGCTTCCCGCAATCAGCACGGAAATCATCATATGATCAAATTTTTTCAGTCGACGGTTCACCTTCCCGTTTACATCAAACGTGTGATACACGGTACTCGCCAGATACAGCAAAATCATGCTCAGCATAAATACTGCCATCGCAATCACATGCAGATGATCCGGCTCCCGAGCCGCCTTCAAAAGCAATGGCAGCGTTCCCACCATCGCCAGGATCAACGCAATCCCATGCGTAATCGCACTGCCGGGATCCTTAATTCCATTTTTTCTGATATACTTCATCCTGCTCATTCCTTTCCTGTCAGAAGCGCTGTGTATTTCAATTACCACTTTATGTAGTTTTGATTACTACTTATCATCGTTTCTTTTATTATAGCAGAATAAAATTATTTTTCAAGTCAAAATGTCTATTTTCTTCTGGAATCGTTCGACCTGCTTTGACACAAAAAAACAGACTACTCGCCTGCACCTACCGTTGTGCCTGTTTGAGCCGTCTGTTTTTGTATTTTTATTGCTTCTTCGCTTGAATCAGCTTCCATTTTTCTACCCGCGAAAGCTGCTTAATTTCCCATTCTCTCCGCATAGCCTCCTGTTTTGTTAAAAAGGTTTCAAAATACACCAGTTTTACCGGTTTGCGGCTCTTTGTATATTTCGCTCCTTTTCCAGCATTGTGTGCCTTTACTCTGCGTTCCAAATTATTGGTCCAGCCTGTATAAAAAGATCCATCGCTGCATTCCAGAATATATGTAAAATTCCCCTGTTCCATTTCAAATTCCGTTCCTTCTGTTCATCTGTATTCTATGTAACTTTAACACTCGGTTCTTTTAGGCGCAATCAAAAAAATAAGAAAGAGTCCTGCTTCGCAGGAAAATTCAACGAAGTTTCCTGTAAGCAAAAAACCGTCCGGATTTCTCCGAACGGTTTTCTCATTTTTATTTTTACTGCATTGCCAGCTCATCTACCGCCAGTTTCAATGCGCCCATGATACCCTGGTTGTCGTTCAGGCTTGGAAGTACAATGTAGCTGTCGAGATCCTCAAGTTCTTTTGTTACAAGATATCCGTTCAGCTGTTTCTTTACTTCTTCTCTTACGAGCGGCATCATATGCTCCTGATGCATAACGCCTCCGCCCAAAACGATTCTCTGCGGGGAGAGCAGCATGATGCAGTCTACAAGTGCCTGTCCGATATAGTAAGCCTCAAGCTCCCATACCTCTTTTTTGTCTGCCAGCTCAATACCTTTTTTGCCCCAGCGTGCTTCAATGGCAGGACCTGCAGCAAGGCCTTCCAGGCAGTTGCTGTGATACGGGCATTTTCCGCCGTAAGTATCTTTCGGATGTCTGGTCAGCAGAACGTGTCCGCCTTCCGGATGAAGCATGCCGTGCAACAGCTTGCCATTGGAAATAATTCCCATTCCAACGCCCGTTCCGATGGTGATGTAAATGCTGTTGTCCAGACCTTTTGTGATTCCCCAGGTAGCCTCACCCAGTGCAGAACCGTTTACATCGGTATCAAATCCAACCGGGATGTCCAGTGCATCTGCGAAAGCGCCTACGATGTTGTAGTTCTTCCATGCTAATTTGGGAGTTGTGGTAATGTAACCATATGTTTCGGATTTTCTGTTCAGGTCGATCGGTCCAAAGCAACCGATTCCCAGTGCCTGAATGTCCTTCTCTTTGAAATACTCAATCATTTTCGGAACGGTAATTTCCGGTGTCTCGGTCGGGATAGAAATTCTCTCATAAATTTCTCCATTTGCGTTTCCAATTGCGCAGACCATCTTTGTTCCGCCTGCTTCTAATGCTCCAAGTCTCATTGTGTTTTTCTCCTCTCTTATGCTTCTGGATTTGAGCAGATTACAGAAAGTTTTCCTTCAAATCTGCATCCATTAAAATTAGCCGGTATAATAAAGTGAGTACCTTTCTTAACCGGAATACCGTTTACAGTACCCTCTCCGGCGATTACACTTACATTAGTATAATATTTTTTCGCATCCAAGGTGAATACACCGTCGATGTCGTATTTATCTACAGAGTAGAACTTGCATGTTACAAAATGGGTATGTACCGCGCCCGGGATTTCCTCTGTAAAGGTATCGATATCTGCCGTTTTAAACGGAGCCTCGATAACATCGATACTCTGCTCTACATGAAGTTGTCTCGGTTTGCCGTTCTGCAGTCTGTCATAATCGTATACACGATAGGTGATATCGCTGCTCTGCTGTGTCTCCAGAATCAGTGTGCCGCCTTTGATGGCATGTACGCATCCCGGATTGATCTGGAAGAAATCTCCCTTATGTACCGGCACTTTGCGGATGAAATCGCTCCACTCATGATTGCGGATCATTTTCTCCACTTCTGCCTTGTCTTTTGCATTGTGTCCGATAACAATTTCTGTACCCGGTTCGCAGTCCAGCACGTACCAGCACTCGGTCTTTCCAAGAGATCCATTCTCATGCTCTCCTGCATAAGCATCATCTGGATGAACCTGGATGCTCAGATCATTTTTTGCATCAATGATCTTGATCAGCAGCGGAACCTGGCTTCCCGGGTAATTTCCGAAAATTTCCGGCTCCTCTTTCCAGAGCTCACCTAATGTTTTTCCATCAAATCTTCCGCCTGCCACATGGCTCATTCCGTTGGCATGTCCGCTGATCGCCCAGCACTCGCCGGTTGTATCGCTCGGAATTTCGTAATCAAATACGTCTCTTAACTTTGTTCCACCCCAGATTGCTTCTTTGAACACCGGGTCCATAAATAAAAGCTCCATATTTTTCTAATCCTCCTTGTTTTCAGGATCTGTCCACTACGTCTATTTTAACCGATAACAGCCAAAAACGAAACCCCTAAAATGACAAACTTTCACATTTTCTGTAACCGGTTACTTTCCTTTTATTCCGCCCTTTTTCTATATCAAAACAATCCTGTTTGTTATATGTAAAGCTGACTGTTTTCAGCCAGCCTTTTTTATAAAAAGCAATCGAAAAACGGTATTTTACCATCCGCGGTCTGCGCCGCCTTTTTTGTATTCAAAACCTGTAAAAAAGATTCGATTGCGAATCCTACACTTTATAATACTTTCCCGCATCCCATTTCGTGCAGGTCCTCTTTTTTATTCCGAAATTGCCGGGAGATATACCATAGGATCAATGGCTTTTCCGTCTTTTTTCATCTCAAAGAAAAGATTGCTTCCCTCTTTTACATAATATTTCGTCGGTGCTGCAACTGCTCCGATCCGTGCTGCTTTCTGAACTTTCTGGCCTGCCTCGAGGGAAACGTCTGTGAGCTGTCCGTAGATGGCTTCGTATCCATTTCCAAGATTCATGGTGACGGTGAGGCCGGTTCTTGCATCATTTTCCACACTCACAACTTCTCCGTCCGCTGCCGCCAGAACCGGAGTTCCTTCTGCCGCCGAGAAAACAACGCCTGGATTGCACTGGTAAAGATCCAGTGTCGGGAAATAAACGGTATTTTCCATGTTATACGGAATCAGAACTGTTCCAGTAACCGGCAGTTCCATGATTGTCGCTTCGCTGAACATCAGATCCTGTGCAGCCCCTGCTGTCTCAACTGCCGTTTCCTGATTTTCTGCAGAATCCACAGTTCCGGATGCTGCACTCGTTTCTTCATTCGCCGCTGTTTCTCCTGATCCTGTTTCTCCGTTCTGATCCGCCGCTGTTCCGTTTACCGCCTGCGCGTCCTGTCTTTCTGTATTCCCATCTGATTCTTCCGGTGTATTCTGAGCCGTCTCTGCATCTGCTTCTGGATTTCCCACCGCCTCTTCTTCACACGCCGCTTCCATTTCCGGCACCTGTTCCAGACTGTTTTCCACATCATCTGCCTGATCCTGTACGGCACGCGTTCCGTCTGCATCTCCCGTCGTCTCCTCCGTCTGCTGTTCTGTAGTTCCGGTGCTTTCGTCCTCTGTAAGCTGTGCCGTCTCTCCCTGTTTCGCCTGATCTGCCTTACCGTTTCTCGCATCCTGCTGCCAGGTCAGCACTCCGCCTGCAATCATCATTGCCAGTGCCGCTGTGATCACGCCGATTCTCAACTTGTCTCTTTTCATGTTCTTACCACCTCTGCTGATATCTTTTTAAGCATTTCAGAGGCGTTTTTCGATTTCTCGCTCTCCTCCTGCTTTTCTACAGTAAGCAGTATTTCCCATCCGGCGCGATCTATACACAAAAACCGGATTTTTCCTTTCCGTTATCCACAATTTTTCCCATGCGCTTCTTTCTTTTGTGGAAAACATAATTCTTTTCTGCGCATTCCGTGCAAAACATCCCTAATGTTATCCACACCTTATTTTCTCGACTTGCTTCACGCAAAAAAAAGAGCCGGAACCGGGAATTTTCTCCCGTTTCCAGCTCTCACTTTCACCTGTATTTACTGTAATCTTCCATACACCGTACTCGCATCCGCGATGCTGTCCACCGCAGATCCCGAATCCGTCATGGCCTCTGCCGTAACAAGTATGTACTCTTCGCCTCCATATTCTGCAAAGCTGACCAGGCACTGACCCGCCTCATCGGTAAATCCGGTCTTTCCGCCTTCAATGACTGCCCCGTTCTCCAGTGTCGTACTCATCTCATAGCTGGTAAACCGGTGGAGCATCGTGTCATACAGCGTAATTCCCTCCGGGTGTGATGCGGTAGCCTCCGTTGTGTAAACCTCCCTCGTCACGATCTCGCGAAACGTATCACTCTTCAGACACTCACTCATCAGCACCGCAATATCACGGCAGGTAGAATAATGGTTGTCGTTATGTAGTCCCGTGCAGTTCTCAAAATGCGTATTGGTAAGTCCCAGTTCTTCTGCTTTCTGGTTCATCATGGCCACAAAACCTTCTTCCGATCCGCCGACTGCTCTCGCCAATGTCTCACAGGCATCTGCGCCGGATGGAAGCAGCACACCATAGAGAAGATCACGAACCGTCGGCTGTTCGTACGGATTAAATCCCGCTACCGACGCATCCTGTGCCGTCAGTTCCTCGAAGATGTCCTCCGGAACCGTAATCGTCTCGTTCAGATCCGGAAGATTTTCAATGGTAAGCAGCGCTGTCATAATCTTTGTCATCGACGCCGGATAAATTCTCTCATCTCCGCCCAGATTCATCATCTCAGCCAGATCGCTTTCCCGCACCAGCAGGGCATGCTGACTGTTCAGACCATCTGACGAAATCTGCTGTACCGGCTCAGGCGTCGGTGTAATCTCCTCCTCCGGGCTGGAATCCGATATCGGCTCTGAACTGTCCCCAACAAGAGAGGATGACGAAACCGAAGAGGATGCACTTGCGTTTCCATCCGTCTGTTTTTTCTCGTTCTTCTGCATCTGATATCCAAGCACGCCAATCAATCCGATAATGATAACAAGCAGAACACTTAAAATCACTTTCTGCTGAAACTGGCGTCTTCGTCTTTTGTTTTTCTTTTTTTGTGCCATAAACAGATTCCTCCGTTCTTTTTTATTCTTTCAAAGCATAGTACATTTCCTGCTCTTTTGCAAGATTTTCGCCGTAACCTTAAGATAAACATAATCAAAATTGGTCCGGTGGACCAATTTTGGATATGCAGAACAAAAAAAGAACCCTCGAAAGGGTTCCACATAGTGAAGCATCGGGGATTCGAACCCCGGACAACTTGATTAAAAGTCAAGTGCTCTACCGACTGAGCTAATGCTCCGTAAAATATGCCTAGTTCCGGAATCGAACCAGAGACACGAGGATTTTCAGTCCTCTGCTCTACCAACTGAGCTAACTAGGCATAAAATTGCGGGAGTAGGATTTGAACCTACGACCTTCGGGTTATGAGCCCGACGAGCTTCCAGACTGCTCCATCCCGCGATATCCTATTTTTGTACTTGATCTCTCAAGTAAAGCCGATGATCGGACTCGAACCGATAACCTGCTGATTACAAATCAGCTGCTCTGCCAATTGAGCCACATCGGCCGATTGCCTGATTGGCAAGTGGGTGGTGGTGGATTCGAACCACCGAAGCAATTTGCAGCAGATTTACAGTCTGTCCCCTTTGGCCACTCGGGAAACCACCCATAAAAGAATGGGACCTACAGGGCTCGAACCTGTGACCCTCTGCTTGTAAGGCAGATGCTCTCCCAGCTGAGCTAAGATCCCATTTTTCAGATATTTAGTTATGAAAAGCGACCCGGATCGGGATCGAACCGACGACCTCCGCCGTGACAGGGCGGCGCTCTAACCAGCTGAGCCACCGGGCCACAATAACTATTTTGAAGATATTTGATATACCTTCAAAACCGCATACACTTAACACCTATACATCATACCATACTTTCTTTCCGAACACAACCATTTTCTGCAAAACTTTTGTTTTGCATTTCAGGTCAAGCCCTCGACCGATTAGTAACAGTCAGCTCCATGCCTTACGGCACTTCCACCTCTGCCCTATCTACCTCGTCGTCTTCAAGGGGTCTTACTTCTTTCGAATGGGATATCTCATCTTGAGGGGGGCTTCACGCTTAGATGCCTTCAGCGTTTATCCCTTCCCGACTTGGCTACCCGGCCGT